>Ga0247822_10000099_pt1 | contig 36221 bp, 35 predicted proteins | sample 13C_Cellulose_Da_FD_192423 | JGI IMG/M metagenome (GOLD analysis project Ga0247822, IMG submission 192423) | Soil microbial communities from agricultural site in Penn Yan, New York, United States - 13C_Cellulose_Day30 | ecosystem: Environmental > Terrestrial > Soil > Agricultural land | place...
ATCTACATCGCAGCAAATGTAACTGTAGCAATGGGTATTTCTAAAGAAGACCTGATGCCACGTCCAAAAGAGGGTGAGGAAGGCGCAGACCTTTCTCCTTGATCCCTAGCATGGATCGATCAAAAACAGCGCCTTCAGGGCGCTGTTTTTGTTTGTGGGCTGCGGTAATTGTACATTCGCAGCATCTCGGGTATCGTCCAACCAAATTCTCCACTCGCTAATAATTCCTATGATCGAGCACATCAGTTTTAGTCCCGCCTTGCAGCTAAGTGATGACCTTGAGTTGTTGCGTGCCACCGTGGGCCGTTTCCAGCGTATTTTTAATGGTAGTGGCTACGGTTTTTGGGAGTGGGATCTACAGACACAGCATATCGAGTGGTCGGGCGGATTTTGGGAGCGGCTGGGTTATGGTCCGGAAGATGCAGAAAGTATTAGCGACGCGTCAAAAGTGCTCACCTTTATGCACCCGGATGATCGCGAGTTTGCAATCGAAGCTGCGCGCCAGCATTTGCGCAGTGGTAAGCCGCTCGATGTTTCCTATCGCATCAAAACCAAATATGGCGATTACATTTGGACGCAAGTGCGTGCCGATTCGCTGCGCGACGAAAATGGTCACGCTACGATTATGTCGGGTGTAAATTTTGATATCACCGAAATTAAAAAGGTAGAGGCGGCACTGCGCGAGAGTGAGGCGCGTCAGGTGCGGATTATCCAGGCATCCAGCGACGGGATTTGGGAGTGGTATGCAGATCGTGGTGGATTCCACTTTTCACATCGCTGTTGGGAATTGCTCGGTTATGACGATCTGGACGATGTGCTCACCGAAGGTGAAGATCGGTTAAAAATTTGGCGCAAACATATTTATCCGCAGGACTTATCCAAATTCGACAGCGCACTGGTTGAGCATATGGCCGGTCGTTCTCCGTTCGATGTTGAATACCGCCTGATCAGCACCCAGGGCGATATTCGCTGGATTCGCGGCCGCGGTCGCGCCGTATTCAATGAGAAAGGCCAGCCGATCATGATGTCGGGCAGCAATATGGATATCACCGAGGTAAAGCGCGCCGAGGAACGGGTAATCCAGGCAAAAGAGCAAGCGGAAAAAGCCAACCGCGCTAAATCCGAATTCTTGTCCAGTATGAGTCATGAATTGCGCACGCCGCTCAATGCCATCTTGGGATATACCCAACTGTTTGAGTACGACGGCAATTTGAAAGCCCAGCAAGTTGATAATGTGCGCGAGATTCGCAAGGCGGGCGATCATTTGCTGCAGCTGATTAACGATGTGCTGGATCTGGCAAAAATTGAGTCGGGTAATATGACGGTTTCTCTTGAGCCGGTGTTGGTGTCCCGCCTGATCACAGAATGCTTTACCCTGGTTCAACCGCAAGCGGATGCAAAAGGTATCCGTCTATCATCATCGCTCGCAGAATTTTCCAACACTTACGTCATTGCTGATCATGTTCGCTTCAAGCAGGCTTTGCTAAATTTGTTGAGTAACGCAGTGAAATACAATCACGTCGGCGGCGAAGTGGAAGTAAAACTGGCTGCCCAACCCGGGCAATTGTTGCGCATAAGTGTGCGCGATACCGGGCGTGGAATTCCGCTGCAACGGCAAAGTGAGGTTTTCCAGCCTTTCAACCGCTTGAGTGCGGAAAACACCAGTATTGAGGGCTCCGGCGTTGGCTTGGTAATCACCAAGCAACTAGTGGAGATGATGCAAGGGCGTCTTGATTTCACCAGTGCTGAAGGAATGGGCACTACTTTTTGGATCGATTTCCCTATGGCGACCGAATGGAATACCGATGCGATTGCGCGCTCTGCATCGAACAAGGATTACAGCCCTGCAATTCTCCACGTGCAGCGCAATTGCAAAGTGCTTTATGTCGAAGATAATCCGACCAACATCCGTTTGCTGCAGCAAATTTTTGCCCGTTATCCGCAGCTTGACCTGGATGTTGCCGAAGAGGCATTTTTAGGGATCTACAAAGCGCGCAGCCAGCGTCCGGATCTTATTATTCTGGATATCAATTTACCGGGGATGGATGGTTACGAGGTGCTTGGGGTGCTGAAAAATGACCCTGATACCCGTGAAATTCCGGTGATTGGGTTGTCTGCCAATGCTATGCCCTATGATGTCGAGCGCGGTCGCAAAGCGGGATTTTTTGATTACCTCACCAAACCCGTCGATATACACCGCTTGATCGATGTATTTAACAAACTGCTGCAAGACCACTAAAACTCAATTCTCTGCATCATTTATCTATCGCTCTGATGCCCTCGAATACCTTCACATCCATAGCCGGCGCTTCCGATAGAATGTGCTGGCTTAACTTTACGATCCTGACCGCGCTTTAAACACAATCGTTAACAAGTGCAAATATTGATGGTTTTCCAACACTTGCGGCTTATTATTCACAAATGAACAAGTGTTCATTTTCACTTGTCACTCGCGTCTGTTTAATTGTGAGCAGAAGGGTGCACAGTCATCTTCTGCCAGTATTTTATTTTCGTCTTTCATTAGCGTGTTTTAAGGAGCTCACCATGTTCGCAGTCGTTCGATACAGGACTATTTTTGCCATAGGAATCATGGGGTTGGCTCTATCTGCTTGCGATTCAAAAGCGCCGCCTGCCGCAGCTCCTGCAGCGGTTGAAGTAGGTGTTGTCACCCTCAAAGCATCAGATGTGCCGCTGCAGGCTGATTTGCCTGGCCGCACTACTGCCTACCGTAAAGCGGAGGTTCGTCCTCAAGTGAGCGGTATTATCCAGAAACGTTTATTCGTCGAAGGTGCAGAAATCAAGGCGGGCACTCCGTTGTACCAAATCGACCCGGCCACTTATGAAGCTGCACTCAGCAGTGCTCAAGCAGAGCTGGCACGCGCCGAGGCAAACAATGCCGCTGCTATGGCGAAAGAAACCCGCTACAAAAACCTGAATGCCAGCAAAGCGATTAGCCAACAGGATTACGATGATGCATTGGCTAATTTCGGCCAGACCAAAGCAAACGTGGCTGCAGCAAAAGCCGCAGTTGAGACTGCCCGTATCAATCTTAAGTACACCAAAGTGTTGGCGCCGATTGATGGTGTTATCAGTAAATCCTCGGTGACCGAAGGTGCGTTGGTGAATGCAGGCCAGGCTGATGTACTGGCGAATATTCTGCAACTCGATCCTATCTATGTCGATGTTTCCCAATCGGCTGAAGAGCTGTTGCAGTTGCGCCGCGAAATGCTCAAAGGTGATGTGTCTATCGCTGAAAGCGCGAAAGTTCGTTTGTTATTGGATGATGGTTCGGTATATGAACACGAAGGTAGTTTGCAATTTGCCGAAGTGGGCGTGAATGAAACCACCGGTTCTGTCACCTTGCGCGCGCAATTTCCGAACCCTGATCGCTTATTGCTGCCGGGGATGTTTGTGCGCACTCAATTGGAGGAAGGTGTGCGTGCCAATTCACTGCTCGCACCACAGCGCGGTGTTGCACGTGATCGCTCCGGTAACGCAACAGCAATGATAATTAACAAGCAAGGTGTGGTTGAAGTTCGCCCAATTAAAACCGGACGTTCGGTTGGCGACCAATGGTTGGTGCTGGAAGGTTTGGCGGCAGGCGATCAAGTGATTGTTGAAGGTCTGCAAAAAGTAAAGCCGGGCGCACCTGCTAAAGCCGCTGCAACCACAACCAGCAGCAAGGCCAAGGAGTAATCGATATGGCGAGGTTTTTTATTGATCGCCCGGTTTTTGCCTGGGTTATCTCCATCATCATTATGCTGGCGGGCGCGCTCTCTATTTTTAAATTGCCCATCGCTCAGTATCCGGAAGTTGCGCCGCCTGCGGTAAGCATTAGCGCTACTTATCCTGGTGCATCTGCACAAACAGTGCAGGACACAGTTATTCAGATTATCGAGCAGGGTCTCACCGGCATCGACAATGTGCAGTACATGTCATCGACCAGTGAATCCAGTGGTCGCGGTGAAGTAACCCTGACGTTCCTTGCGGGAACTGATCCGGATATCGCGCAAGTTCAAGTGCAAAATAAATTGCAAACTGCCATGCCATTATTGCCACAAGAAGTACAGCAGCAAGGTATCCGTGTAACCAAATCATCCGCTGGTTTCTTGATGGTAATTGGTTTCGTATCTGCCGACGGCAGTATGGATAAATACGATATTGCTGACTATGTTGCTGCTAACGTTCAGGATCAGTTGAGCCGCGTAAATGGTGTGGGACAAATCCAGTTGTTTGGTTCGCAATATGCGATGCGTATTTGGTTGGATGCGAACAAGCTGGCAACTTACAACCTCACAACCGTTGATGTAGCCACACAAATCCGTGCGCAAAACGCGCAGATTGCCGCAGGTGAATTGGGCGGCACTCCGGCACTTCCTGGCCAACAAATTAATGCCAGTATCGTGGTGCAAACCCGTTTGTCTACACCGGAAGAATTCCGCAATATTTTATTGCGCGTAAATCAGGATGGTTCACAAGTTCGTTTGGGTGATGTGGCGCGTGTTGAGCTCGGTGGTGAAAATTATCAATTCGAAACTGAATACAACAATCGTCCCGCTGCAGGTATCGCAATTACCTTGGCTGCTGGCGCAAACGCATTGGATACCGCTGATGCAGTGCGTAAGCGCATTGATGAACTCTCGGGCTTTTTTCCGCCGAGTATGGAAATTGTTTATCCCTACGACACTACACCTTTCGTAAAACTGTCTATTGAAGCGGTGGTGCACACACTCATCGAGGCCATCATTTTGGTGTTCCTGGTGATGTATCTTTTCCTGCAAAATTTCCGCGCAACATTGATTCCTACTATTGCTGTGCCGGTGGTGTTGTTGGGGACATTTGCAGTGTTGCAAGTCTTCGGCTTTTCGATCAATACGCTCACGATGTTTGCAATGGTGCTCGCGATTGGTTTGTTGGTGGACGATGCCATTGTGGTGGTGGAAAACGTCGAGCGGGTAATGGCGGAGGAGGGGTTGTCGCCGCTTGAGGCAACACGCAAATCCATGCAGCAAATTACCGGTGCATTGATTGGTATTGCACTGGTGTTGTCCGCAGTATTTGTACCTATGGCATTTTTTGGTGGATCGACCGGCGTAATTTATCGTCAGTTCTCGATCACTATTGTGTCCGCCATGGCGCTCTCGGTGCTTGTTGCACTTACCTTAACACCAGCGCTCTGCGCGACGTTATTAAAACCAGTAAAACACGATCACTATGACAGAGGTGGTTTCTTTGGTTGGTTCAATCGCAATTTTAATCGCGCGACTGATAAATACCAAAGCGGCGTTGGCTCTATGCTGGGCAAAACCAAACGCTACATGTTGATTTACGGTGCGATTGTAATTGTGCTTGGTTTGCTGTTCACGCGTTTACCCAGTTCATTTTTGCCTGATGAAGACCAGGGCATTATGTTCACCCAAATGACATTGCCGGTGGGCGCTACTAAAGAGCGCTCCATTAAAGTAATGGATCAAATTGAAAAACATTATCTGGAAAATGAAAAAGATAATGTGCGTTCAGTGTTCTCGGTTATTGGTTTCAGCTTCAGTGGTCGCGGTCAAAACAATGGTATCGCGTTCGTGGGTATGAGAGATTGGAGTGAGCGTACTGACGAAGCGCAGCACGTGCAAAGTATCGCTGGCCGCGCGATGGGTGCTTTCGCGCAAATTAAAGATGCGATGGTATTTCCATTTGTGCCACCGGCGATTACCCAGTTAGGCACTTCATCCGGATTTAATTTGCAGTTGCAGGATCTGGGTGGCTTGGGCCATGAAGCATTGATGAATGCGCGCAACCAATTTTTAGGTGCGGCCTCGCAAGACCAGCGTTTGGTTGGCGTGCGTCCGAACGGACAGGAAGATAATCCGCAATTCAAGTTGGACGTCGATCAGGAAAAAGTAGCTGCGCTCGGTGTTTCATTGTCTGACGTAAACAGTATTTTCTCGACTGCCTGGGCGGCTTCTTACGTAAATGACTTTATCGACAAAGGCCGGGTGAAAAAAGTATATGTGCAAGGCGAAGCGCAATATCGCATGCTGCCGGAAGATGTAAAAAATTGGTACGTGCGCAACAACCAAAATGAAATGGTGCCTTTTTCTGCATTCACATCGGGCCGTTGGATATACGGATCGCCGCGGCTTGAACGCTATAACGGTGTGTCATCGGTCAACGTAATCGGGCAGGGCGCTCCGGGTGTAAGCTCGGGCGATGCGATGTTGGCAGCAGAAGAAATTATCGCGAAGTTGCCGCCGGGTATTGGTTATCAATGGACCGGCATGTCATTGCAGGAGCGTGAATCGGGCAATCAGGCGCCGCTGTTGTATGCTTTGTCGATTTTGATTGTGTTCCTCTGTTTGGCTGCGCTTTATGAAAGTTGGTCGGTGCCGTTTGCAGTAATTTTGGTGGTGCCGCTCGGTATTATTGGTGCGGTGTTATTTGCGATGGGGCGCGGTTTATCCAACGATGTTTATTTCCAGGTTGGTCTCTTAACCACAATTGGTTTGGCTGCGAAAAATGCAATCTTGATTGTTGAGTTTGCTAAATCCCTTTACGAAGACGGCATGGGTTTAGTTGAAGCAACAATGGAGGCGGTGCGTATGCGCTTGCGTCCAATCATTATGACTTCACTCGCATTTATGCTTGGTGTAACACCGTTGGTAATTAGTTCGGGTGCAGGTTCTGGCAGCCAGAATGCAATTGGTACCGGCGTGTTTGGCGGGATGTTCTCAGCCACTGTATTGGCGATTTTCTTTGTGCCAGTATTTTTTGTGGTGGTGTTCCGTGTCGCTCACCGTTGGTTTCCTGCCAAGAAGCAAGATGAGCCGGTGAGTCATGAATAAGTGCGAAACTATTCTTGATTCAACCTTAAACCTGTTGGCGAGCCGTGGTTTCCACGGCTTCTCTATCCGCGATGTAGCGAAAGATGCAGGTGTAGCAACAGGTACTGTGTATTTATATTTTGAAGATCGCGATGATCTGATAAAAAAATTGCATGACCAAATTATTGATACTGTTGGGCGTGAAGTATTTGTTGCGACAGGCAGGGAGTTACCTTTGTATCAACAGTTTCATCAAATGTGCCGTAATTTTTGGACGCTATTTAAAAAGCAGCCGGCGATTATTTTGAGTAAAGGGCAATTTGATCATTTGCCGCCAGATATGTTGCGTAGCCGTCATGAAGAAGCAAGGGTTGTGCTTGAACCCTTATTTACTTTTTTTGTTCGCGGTCGCAATGAGAGGGCATTAAAAGATCTTCCCGATGAAATTTTGTTTTCGCTGGCATTTGAACCCTATTTTGAAATCGCGCGCAAGTCGCTCCACGGCTTTGTGACGGTCGATGATGAAATGCTGGAGCGAATTATTCGCGCAAGTTGGGATTCAATTGCGGTGCATCCTACGCGACAGACAGCAGATGGCAGATAACAGATCACTGCTGCGATGAGTGTATAAATAAAAACGGCGAGCCAAGGCTCGCCGTTTTTTTAAATCATTTTTGATCAATCTTATTTAAGGTGACCAAGATTTTTTTGCACGATTTGCAGAATCGGCTTAAACACTTTAGGTGAGCCGCACACTATGTGGCCGGTTTCCAAATAATCGGCGCCGCCATTAAAGTCGCTGATCAAACCGCCTGCTTCTTTAACCAGCAAAATTCCGCCGGCAATATCCCACTCATTCAGGTTCATTTCCCAGAATGCATCAAAGCGACCAGATGCAACATAGGCTAAATCCAATGCAGCTGAACCGCAGCGACGGATACCGGAAGTTTGTCCGGCGATTTCTTGCACGCATGCGAGATAAGGGCCGATGTGTTCAAGCGCATAGCCGCTAAAAGGAATGCCGGTGCCGATCAGTGCGCCTTCAAGGCCGCGACGGTTGGATACGCGCAGGCGACGGCCATTTAATGCAGCGCCACGGCCACGGCTGGCAGTAAATTCTTCGCGTTTGATTGGATCGATAACAACGGCGTGTTCGATCTGGCCTTTGTATTTGCAAGCGATTGAGATAGAGAAGTGAGGTACCCCGTGAATAAAATTGGTGGTGCCATCAAGCGGATCGATAATCCATTCGTAATCGGGGTTTTTGCCAGGTTGGTGTCCGCCTTCTTCACCGCGAATGCTGTGATCGGGGTAGGCTTTACGGAGATGGTAGATAATTTCTTTTTCAGCGGCTTTGTCGACTTCAGTTACATAGTCGTTGCGGCTTTTGGTTTCGATCGTTAACAAATCAACACGCTCAAATGCGCGTTCAATCAGCTCAGCAGCTTTGCGCCCAGCGCGCAGAGCAATCGTCAACATGGGTTCCATAAAGCACCATTCAGTTAAAGCAATAAGTTAACAATTAGATCGGTATCGATTAGATAGCACTAATTCAGGGATAGGGATTGTATAAAGAGCGGGGCCGCAGGTGACTTTAAGCAGCTCTTGCTTAGTACCTCTCGCCAAGGGCGCGCAGTATAGCTGCAAGTCCTCACTAGAGGCTAGTGATAAGTGACTGTATACTGCGCGCCGTTTTAACGGCTCCTAATCGCCATTTCCTTATTTCTCATCGAGATTTGCCTATGTCAGCCCAGCCTTTTGCCAATATCCGTATCGTTTTGGTTAATACCAGCCACCCGGGCAATATTGGCGGGACCGCGCGGGCGATGAAAAACATGGGGCTGGGCCGCTTGTATCTGGTGTCGCCGCAGGAGTATCCGTCGGACAAAGCCATCTGGCGTTCTGCCGGTGCAACTGATGTACTCGATAATGCTGTGGTAGTCGAAACCCTTGATGAGGCTATCGCAGGTTGCAGTCTGGTTGTCGGTACCAGTGCACGTGAACGCCGTATTCCCTGGCCATTGCTGGACCCTCGTCAATGTGGCGAGAGTGTTTGGGCTGAGGCTGGTAGTCATGAAGTGGCAATCGTATTCGGACGCGAAGATCGCGGCCTCACCAATGAAGAGTTGCACAAGTGCAACTACCACGTACATATCCCGGCCAATCCGGATTACAGCTCGCTTAACCTCGCAACCGCCGTTCAAGTAATCACTTATGAAGTTCGCATGGCGTATTTGCAGGCTGCAGAGGGTAATACCTTGCCTCAGCATCAGTGGGATATGCCGCCAGTAGAAGCCCAGGCAATGGAAACTTACTACGAACATCTTGAGCAAACCCTTGCCGAGTTGAATTTCCTTGATCGCGATAATCCCAAACAGACCATGACCCGTCTGCGTCGGTTGTACAACCGCGTGCGTATGGATCAGATGGAGCTGAATATCCTTCGTGGTGTGCTGACGGCGGTGCAAAACTACGTGCATTACAGCGGTCAGGTGATGACCAAATTTGGCTTGAAGCCGGGTTTGGAATCTATGCGCGAGCAAGTCAAGGGTGAAAAGGGCGATCCCAAGGGTGAATAGACCCGAAACATGGTCATAAATCCGGCTAATTGACCCTATATATGCTCTCCAGTCGATTGGACGTTGGAAAAGAGTGAATACTTGAGTAAAATACTCGGAATTGGCGTCGCGACTGATTCCGGCTCATTTTTTACCTGCGGCGACTCACTAACAACGGGATTTTTTACGAGGCCCATCCGCTTATGAGACTCACTACCAAAGGTCGCTACGCCGTCACCGCCATGTTGGATTTGGCGCTGCATAGCGATCAGGGACCCGTTAGTCTGGCGGATATTTCTACGCGCCAAAGGATCTCCCTGTCGTATCTGGAACAATTATTTGCGCGTTTGCGTCACTTTAAGTTGGTTAAAAGTGTGCGTGGCCCTGGCGGTGGTTATCGCTTGATGGGCAACACCGCCGATATTTCCATCGCACAGGTGGTAGATGCAGTAAGTGAGTCCCTTGATGCAACCCGCTGTGAGGGTAAGGGGAACTGCCAGGAAGGAGAGGTCTGTTTGACTCACCATTTGTGGGAAGATTTGAGTGCGCAGATCCATCGGTTCCTGAGTGATATTACACTCGCCGATCTGGTGGCGCGCAACGATATCCAGTCAGTGCGATTGCGTCAGGATGAGCGTTTGATCAGTGCTCATTGCGATGAATCCCATATCGCCATAAGCGAAATTTTGTAACTGTTTTTTTCACCTTATCCAAGGTATTGACCGTTTTGCGCAAGCCCATTTATTTAGATTACGCCGCGACAACTCCTGTTGCTCCTGAAGTAGCAGCACGCATGGCGCAATGTCTCACGTTAGAGGGCACCTTCGCCAATCCCGCTTCTCGCTCCCATCTCTACGGCTGGCAAGCTGAGGAAGTAGTGGAAGATGCTCGTGCGCAAGTTGCCAGTTTAATTAACGCTGATCCGCGCGAAATTGTCTGGACCAGTGGCGCGACTGAGGCCAACAACCTCGCATTAAAAGGTACGGCAGAAACTTATCGCGCAACACACAAAACCGGCGGCCATATTATTGTGTCGGCGATTGAACACAAGGCTGTACTTGATCCGGTTAGTTGGTTGGAGGCGCAAGGTTTTGCGGTGACTCGTCTGCAGCCGACTCAAGAGGGAATTATCACTTCTGATGCATTGGTCAGCGCACTGCGCAGCGATACTTTTTTAGTGAGTATCATGCAAGTCAACAATGAGTTGGGTTGCATCAATGACATTAAAAGCTTGAGTGATCTTTGCAAGCCGCGCGGTATTTTATTTCATTGCGATGCTGCGCAAAGCGCAGGGAAAATTGCTTTGGATGTTAAAGCTTTAGGAGTGGATTTACTTTCACTTTCAGCGCACAAGTTTTACGGCCCTAAAGGTATTGGCGCGCTCTACGTGCGCCGCGCCGGTGAAGTGAAAATATCGGCCCAGATTCATGGCGGTGGCCATGAGCGCGGAATGCGTTCAGGGACATTGCCAACTCATCAGTTGGTGGGAATTGGCGAAGCCGCACGTTTGGCTGCTGAGCAACTCGAAAGTGATTCGCTGCGTATAAAACTACTGCGCGACCGTCTGTGGCAAGGCATCGCTGATTTGCCGGGAATTAAGCGCAATGGTTCCAGCAGTGATTGTGTCAGCGGTATTTTGAATGTTGCGTTCGGCAATGCCGATGGTGAAATGTTATTGCTCTCGTTGCGAGATTTGGCAATTTCCAGCGGCTCTGCGTGCAACTCCGCCAGCATGTCGCCCAGTTATGTGCTCAAGGCAATTGGTTTGAGTGATGAAGCAGCGCAAGCGTCGCTGCGTTTTAGCATTGGTCGTTATACCACTGCCGACGAAATTGAATATGCGATCGAACACCTTCGCGGTGTTATCGCCAAGCTGCACAAGGCCTAGTGTTATCACTAGCCCTCTGCAAAAAAGGTAAAGGTTATGTCTGAACAAGTCGAACAGCTCATCAAAAAAGAATACGCGGCAGGTTTTCATACTGCTATCGATTCTGAAACCCTGCCTCCAGGGTTGAATGAGGATGTTATTCGTTTTATTTCAGCAAAAAAGAATGAACCCGAGTGGTTGTTGGAATGGCGTTTGAAGGCCTATCACGCATGGCTGGAAATGACCGAGCCGGAATGGGCGCACGTCAAATACGATGATATTGATTTCCAGGCGGTCTCTTATTATTCCGCACCTAAATCGATGGATGACAAGCCAAAAAGTCTGGATGAAGTTGATCCGGAATTATTGCGCACTTACGAAAAACTCGGGATTCCATTACACGAGCAAGCGGCACTCGCGGGTGTTGCTATGGACGTGGTGTTTGACTCGGTTTCAGTAGTCACTACTTTCCGCGAAAAGTTGCTCGAAGTCGGCGTGATTTTTTGTTCGATTAGCGAGGCGGTGCATAAGTATCCCGAACTGGTTAAAAAATATATCGGTTCAGTTGTGCCGCAAAAAGATAACTACTATGCCGCGCTTAATTGTGCGGTGTTTTCTGACGGCTCCTTTGTGTATATCCCCAAAGGCGTGCGCTGTCCGATGGAGTTGTCTACTTACTTCCGCATTAACGAACAAAACACTGGCCAGTTCGAGCGCACCTTGATTATTGCGGATGAAGGTTCGCATGTAAGTTATCTTGAAGGTTGTACCGCGCCAATGCGCGACGAAAACCAATTGCATGCTGCAGTGGTTGAATTGATCGCGCTCGATAACGCTGAAATTAAATATTCAACCGTACAAAACTGGTATCCCGGCAACGAAGAAGGCAAAGGTGGTATTTACAACTTTGTGACCAAGCGCGGTGTGTGCCATACCAATGCCAAAATTTCCTGGACGCAAGTGGAAACTGGCTCAGCGGTAACCTGGAAATATCCAAGTTGTATTTTGCGCGGTGATAACAGCGTCGGTGAATTCTATTCGGTAGCGCTCACCAATAATTATCAGCAAGCGGATACCGGAACCAAGATGATTCATATCGGTAAAAATACTCGCTCGACAATTATTTCCAAGGGAATTTCTGCGGGCAAAAGTTCCAATGCCTATCGCGGTTTGGTGCGTATTAATCCGGGTGCGGAAGGTGCTCGTAATTACACGCAGTGTGACTCGCTGTTAATTGGTGATAAGTGCGGCGCGCACACTTTCCCCTATATCGAAAGTAAAAATCCAAGCGCAGTGATTGAGCACGAAGCCACTACGTCAAAAGTGAGTGAAGACCAAATGTTCCTCTGCCAACAGCGTGGGCTGGATGCAGAAAAAGCCGTGTCTATGATCGTAAATGGTTTTTGTCGCGAAGTGTTTAAAGAGTTACCGATGGAATTTGCGGTTGAAGCTGGCAAGTTGTTAGAGGTGAGCCTTGAAGGGTCGGTCGGTTAACTGTTGGCAATGATTTGTACGTTGGGCTAGCTGTGTATTGCAGCTGGTGTCTGACATGAACAATACAAAAAATTGAACTTACCGTGTTAGAAAATTATCGGATTCGAAATTTATGTTACGCATTACTGATTTGTTTGCTCGCGTTGAAGAGAAAGAAATTCTTAAAGGTTTAAATTTGACAGTTAATCCCGGAGAAGTTCACGCCATTATGGGCCCAAATGGCGCGGGTAAAAGTACATTAGGTAATGTGTTGTCTGGTCGTGATGGTTACGACGTAACTGGCGGTAGCGTCGACTTTAATGGCAAAGACCTTTTTGAGTTAGAAATTGAAGAGCGCGCGCGCGAAGGTTTATTCCTTGCATTCCAATATCCGGTGGAAATTCCGGGTGTAAGCAACATGGAATTTTTAAAGGCGGCGGTAGATGCAAGGCGCAAACACCAGGGGCAGGCAGAGTTGTCGGCAGTGGAGTTTATGAAGCTTGCACGCGAAACCAGCAAACGCGTGAGTTTGGATCAGGCTTTTTTAAAGCGCGGCGTGAATGAAGGCTTCTCCGGTGGAGAGAAAAAGCGCAACGAAATTATGCAGATGATGTTGCTTGAACCAAGTCTGTGCATTCTTGATGAAACGGATTCCGGTTTGGATATCGACGCGCTACAAGTGGTTGCCAATGGTGTTAATGCTATGCGTTCAGCTGAACGCAGTTTTATTGTGGTGACTCATTACCAGCGCTTGTTGGATTACATTGTGCCTGATTATGTTCATGTACTTGCGAATGGTCGAATTGTAAAAACTGGCGGTAAAGAATTGGCGCTGGAGCTGGAAGAAAAAGGCTATGCCTGGCTTGAAAACGAGGCAGTGTAAGCATGAGTGATTTTCAGCATCAAGCTATTAGGCTCACATCGCAACAGCAGCCATTAACCTGGTTGGAGGGGTTGCGTAATAAAGCGACTGATGAGTGGCTGGCGCAATCCTGGCCGACGCGCAAAACCGAACATTGGAAATACACTCCGATGCAGGCGCTGCACAAAACGATTTTGCATACTTGGGGTGCTGCTGCCAATCAAACGTTGGATAAAGCACTGCTGGAGGAGTTAATTCCGCTGGATGCTTATCGCTTGGTGTTTGTTAATGGCGCCTTTGATTCAGCGCATTCCAGCAAGTTGCCTGAAGCTATTGTGCGCTTCTCCCAAGCAAATGCGGATCAGCAGGAGCTCATTAAAAAGTATCTCGGTAACATAGTTGAAGGCGATAAACATTTGTTTGCCACTTTGAACAATGCTTGGCTCGACGACGGTGTGTTGGTAAATGTGCCACGTAATGTGCAGTTAGATAAACCCGTTTACATCGTTAATGTTGTAACAGCGATGGCGGCGGTGAGCAATCAACGAGTATTGGTTGTGTTGGGTGAAAATTCGCGCGCCGATGTTGTTGAGCATTATTTTTCGCGCAATGAAATACAAAACGGTTTTGCTAATGCCTTAACCGAGATTCACTTGGGTGATGGTGCTAACCTTCACCACTATCGTTTGAATCTTGAAGAAGAGCATGCGCAACACATAGGCGCAGTACATGTGGATTTGCAGCGCAATGCCCGTTTCCGTGGTTTTGCACTGGCGTTAGGCTCAAGCTTGATGCGCGTTGACTATCAGTTGAACCATCGCGGGCAAGGTGCCGAGTTAGATTTGCAGGGCGTATATTTGCCGCGCAATCAGCAAGTGGTGGATTATCACACCAATGTTTGCCACTGGGTTCCGCATTGCACGTCTAATGAAGTGTTTCGCGGCATCGTGGGTGATTCTGCCCAAGCGATTTTTAACGGCCGTATTTATATTCATCAAGATGCACAGAAAACATTGGCAGAGTTGAGTAACAAAAATTTGTTGACCTCAAATAAAGCTGAAGTAAATACCAAGCCCGAATTGGAAATCTACGCTGACGATGTGAAGTGTGCGCATGGTGCGACCATCAGCCAGCTCAATAACAATGCTCGCTATTATTTGCAAAGTCGCGGTTTGTCACGTGCTGAAGCGGACGTAATGTTGAGCTTCGGTTTTATCAACGAGTTACTGGAGCAAATCGAACAGTCAGTTGTGCATGATTATTTGCAGCCACGTCTCGCTACACTTTTTGGGCGTGACAATAGTTTGAATGATGCCAGTGCATTGGCGGAGTTGGCAGATGACTAAGTCTGTCGTTGGTGTTGAAGCATCTCACTTTGATGTCGAAAAAGTGCGTGCCGACTTTCCGATTTTGCATCAGCAAGTGAATGGTCAGCCGCTTGTATATCTTGATAACGCAGCGACTACACAAAAACCTGAAGTGGTCATTGATGCTATCAGCAACTACTACCGCACTGACAACAGTAATGTGCATCGCGGTGCCCATGCATTGGCTGATCGCGCAACAGTAAAGTTTGAAGCAGCACGTGAAAAAGTCGCCACGTTTTTAAATGCGGCCTCGGCCAAGCAAGTTATTTGGACTCGCGGCACTACCGAAAGCATTAATTTGGTTGCTGCTTCATGGGGCAAGGCGAATTTAAACGCGGGTGATCGCATCCTCGTTTCTGCAATGGAGCACCACTCTAATATTGTGCCCTGGCAGTTAGTGGCGCAAGCGACTGGTGCAACCGTTGAGCCTATCCCGGTTGATAGTAATGGCAGCATTAATATTTCTGCATTTGAGCACATGCTGGATGCACGCGTGAAAATGGTTTCTGCTGGTCATGTATCCAATGCGATGGGTACTATCAACCCGGTGGAAGAAATTATCGAATTAGCACATGCGGTTGGTGCTCGTGTGTTGATTGATGGTGCACAAGCGGTGAGCCATTGGAATGTAGATGTTCAGCAACTGGATTGCGACTTTTATGTTTTTTCCGCGCACAAATTGTTTGGCCCAACTGGTTTGGGTGTGCTTTATGGCAAGGTAGATTTGCTTGAAGCCATGCCGCCTTATCAAGGTGGCGGCGAGATGATTGAGACAGTTGCATTTACGGGCACGACCTTTAATCAGCTGCCTTATAAGTTTGAGGCGGGCACGCCTGATATTGCTGGCGTAATTGGTTTTGGTGCTGCTATCGATTATTTGAAAGCAATGGATCGCATTGCCGCTGGGGCACATGAACAAGCACTATTAAATTATGCTGAAGACAAAGCCCGCGCGACGCCGGGCTTGAAATTGATCGGCACTGCCATACATAAAGCATCAGTAATGAGTTTTTTATTGGAGGGTGCACATCCAGCTGATGTTGGTGTGTTGTTAGATAAGCAAGGTGTTGCTGTCCGTACGGGCAATCATTGCGCGCAACCGATTATGGATCAGTTTGGTATTCCTGGAACGGTTCGCGCGAGTTTCAGTTTTTATAACACCTTTGATGAGGTGGATCGCTTATTCGCCGCGATAGAAAAAGCGAAAACATTTTTACTCTGATGAGTAGTAAGTAATTTGGAGACTGCTATGAGTATTGCATCATTTGATCCGCGGCAACCTGTGCAAGTAACCCCAACAGCTGCAGCGCACTTCAAGCGTCAATTGGGTTCGAGTGACAGTGCCAAAGCTGTTCGCTTGAGTGTCAAGCAAAGCGGTTGTACCGGTTGGATGTATGTTGTCGATTTAGTAGCTGAAGCTAAAGCTGATGATTTACATATGCAGCTGGGTGAGGGCGTTGAATTGTTGGTTGCAATTGATGCTTTATCTGTCGTGAGCGGTACCGAAATCGACTATGTTACCGAAGGTGTTAATCGCCAGCTCAAATTCAACAATCCGCGTGTTAAGGATTATTGCGGCTGCGGTGAAAGTTTTAGTGTTAATTAATAGGGTGCCTGAGTAGAGAATTCATATGTCTGAAAGACGCATGGTGGTTGCCCAAGCGGATTGTCCCGCCCGGCGCGTGCCCGATGGTTCACCCTTAACAATCCCCGAAGGTACCTTTGTCACTATCACCCAGGCTTTAGGTGGTAACTATACTCTGACCTACCACGGTCAAATGGTCAGGGTGGATGGTACTGACGCCCATCTGCTGGGTTTGGAAGCGGAAATAATTAATTTCCCTGATCCTGTGGATGACAAAATTGTAGAAGATCAGGTGTGGCAGGCATTGGGTAGCGTGTTTGATCCCGAGATTCCGGTTGACCTTGTTAATTTGGGTCTTATCTACAGCGTTAAAATTGATCAGGTTGCGCATCAGGTGGATATCCAGATGACACTGACTGCTCCGGCTTGTGGTATGGGGCCGGTTCTGGTAGGTGATGTTGAATATCGTGTGCGCAAAGTGCCTAATGTCGAAAAAGTTAAGGTCGAGCTGGTGTTTGATCCTCCTTGGCAGCGCCATATGATGAGCGAAGAAGCACAGCTACAAACTGGTATGTTTTACTGATTTACCTTGTATTGAGATCCCCCAATGACCCAATTTGGTATAGATGTTAGTGTCGATGACATCATTGACAGTCTCGGTTTTTTCGATAACTGGGAGGAGCGTTACAAATACATTATCGATTTGGGTAAAGAGTTGCCTGATATGAACCCAGCCCTGCGTACCGATGAATACCTGGTGCGTGGCTGCCAAAGCCAGGTGTGGTTAGTGGATGAATGGCGCGATGGAAAGCTGTTTTTTCAGGCTGACAGCGATGCTTTCATCGTCAAAGGTCTTTTAGGTGTGGTCTTGGCCGCGTTTAATGGAAAAACTCCGGGTGAGATCCTCGCATTTGATATAGATGCCTACTTTGCCCAGCTCGACCTGCTTCAACACCTAAGTTCCACTCGCGGCAATGGCCTTAAAGCAATGGTCAATCGCATACAAGACAGGGCAGGGCGCGCCAATTAAACCTGATCTTTCCCTGGTATTGCTGGCGGTCTAGGCTGTTACCTGATTTTGTTTATTTATCAAATAGCTAGGATATAAAAATAATGTAAACCCGCGTATAATTCGCGGGTTTTGTATTTTGTAGGCCTTGATTCCGCAGATGGCGAGATAAATGGCGTACAGTAACCAAGAAATTGAGCGTGGAGCTTCACATGGCTGTTGAACAAACTTTATCCATTATTAAACCCGATGCAGTAAGTAAAAATCACATCGGCGAAATCGTTGCCCGTTTTGAAAAGGCTGGCCTTAAAATTGTTGCCCAGCGCATGCTGTTGCTGAGTCGTGCCCAAGCAGAAGGGTTTTATGCCGAGCATAAAGGTCGCCCATTTTTTGAAGGTCTGGTGACTTTTATGACCTCCGGTCCGGTGGTGGTTCAAGTGCTATCAGGTGAAAATGCGATTCTGCTGAATCGTGAGCTTATGGGGGCTACTGACCCATCAAAAGCTGCAGCAGGAACCATTCGTGCCGATTTCGCTAGTGCAATTGATGCTAATGCTGTTCACGGTTCAGATTCTCCCACTTCTGCTGCACGCGAAGTTGCTTACTTCTTTGCTAGCAATGAAGTTGTGATTCGTTAATTCCGATTTAATTTTTGTATTTCCAATGTGTTCATAGGTATTGAGCCATGACTGAATTATCCAGTTCCACTTCTCCCATTATTGCGGAGGTTGCAGAGGGCTCTGCCAAAATGAACCTGTTGGGCTTGTCAGAAGCCAAGCTGGTAGCCTTTTTTGAATCTATTGGCGAGAAAAAATTTCGCGCTATTCAGGTTATGAAATGGATTCATCAGCTTGGTGCCGACAACTTTGACGATATGACCAACGTCAGTAAGGATCTGCGCGCAAAGTTAAAAAACATTGCCGAGATTCGTCTTCCTGAGGTGGTGCAGCAATTCGACTCAACCGATGGCACACGTAAATTTTTAATTCGTGTGAGCGGCGGTAATGTTATTGAAACTGTATATATCCCGGATGGTGACCGCGGTACCTTGTGTGTATCTTCGCAGGTTGGTTGCTCGCTGGACTGCAGTTTTTGCGCGACCGGAAAGCAAGGATTTAATCGCGATCTGACCGCTGCTGAAATTATTGGCCAAGTATGGATCGCAGCGAAGTCGTTCGGCCAATTACAAGCTAATGGCCCGCGCAGCGTTACGAACGTGGTAATGATGGGCATGGGTGAGCCCTTGCTCAATTTTGATAATGTTGTCGATTCAATGAATTTGATGATGCATGACAATGCCTACGGAATTTCAAAGCGTCGCGTTACGTTGAGTACGTCGGGTGTTGTTCCCCAGTTGGATCGTTTAAGCCAGTTCACTGATGCTTGTCTTGCGATATCGTTGCATGCACCAAATGACGAATTGCGGAATGAGTTGGTTCCGATCAACCGTAAATATCCTATTGCGATGCTGCTGGATTCAGCCAAGCGTTATATCGAGGCAATGCCTGATACGCATCGTAAAATTACCATCGAATATACATTGATTGACCAAGTGAATGATCGCCCATATCACGCCCACCAATTAGCTGAGCTCTTGCGCGATGTGCCGGTCAAGATCAACTTAATTCCATTTAATCCATTCAATTTGTCGAATTACAAACGCGTCAGTAACAACGCGCTGCGTAAGTTTCAGGATATTTTGATGGAGGCTGGATACATCACTACAGTGCGCACAACTCGTGGTGATGATATTGATGCTGCGTGCGGCCAATTAGCTGGACAGGTTAATGATGTCACCCGTCGTAGTGAGCGTTATCGCGCAAAATTTGATGAGCTTCAAACCGTAAAAATTGTTAATCAATAATGCCAAATACAATGGTGTCAGTAATGAAAATGAATAATTTTATAAGATTGCTGAAGTTAACCCTAGTGTCTGTTATTGCTGTAATGTTTCTTGCTGGTTGTGTTTCACAAGGTAAAACAGCAGGCGCGAATCGGCAAGTTGATAAAACTAAAGCTTTGGATCTGCATATCAAATTAGCGCGTGGATATATTGATAAAGGTAACCGTGAATCAGCGCGTCATCATTTGCGAAAGGCAGCAGAGATTGATAGTAATTCTGCCGATGCAACGGAAGTAATGGCGCGACTTTATCAGTTGGAAGGGGAGCCTGCGTTAGCAGAAGAAACGTTTAAAAAAGCGATTAAGCAGAAAAAGAATTTCACTCTGGCAAATAACGATTACGGCGTTTTTTTGTTTGGTGTCAAACGATATGAAGACGCGTTAAAACAATTTGAGTTGGCAGCGGCCGATCTTGATTATGATGGTCGGGCATCAGCTTTGGTTAATGTGGGGCGAACTGCACTACTGCTCGGAAAAGGCGAGCGCGCTAGAGCTGCTTTTGAGCATGCTTCTGTATTGGATCGCGGGCTTCCTGATCCGCATATTGAGCTGGCGGATATGAGTTTCCAAAAGCACGAATATGCAGACGCAAAAAGACACTTGGATCGGTATCAAGCCTTAGGGCAGCAATCAGCGCGTGCGTTATTAATAGGCATTCGTTTGGAGCGCGTATTTGGCAACAAGGATAAAGAGGCCAGTTATTTGTTGGTGTTGAAAAATCGTTTTCCGTATTCCAAAGAGTATTTGGAATACAAGCAAACAATGATGTAAGTAACGAGTGAGTTAAGTATATTCCATGTTTTCTGATGACGAAAAAAAACCGCTAGATGATAGCCGTTTTCGTGAACTCTCCCCGGGTAAGTTGTTGATCTGGGCACGAGAGCGTGCGGGATTAAGTCAGGATCAAGTTGCTAAAGAGCTTTATATGACTTTGACTAAAGTGCGCGCACTTGAGTCTGATGATTATCGTTACATGGGCTCTGACACATTTACTCGCGGTTATTTGCGCTCGTACGCGGCTTTGGTAAAGCTTGATGTGGAACAAGTGTTGGCTGCTTATGACCGTCACGCCCAAGCACATGGTTTGATTGAGCAGGTTTTGCCTCAACGAATGGAGTCTGCTAATAAACCTTTGTGGCAATTTATAGTAATGTTGTTGGCTGCGTTATTAATTTTGTGGCTGATTTCCGTTTGGTTTTTTAATAACCGTCAACAATCAACTTATGATCGGCCAGCAACTCCAAATGCATCGCCGACGGTAACGGCATTAAATGTACAATCCGTTATTGAGGTCAGTTCCAGTAAGTCTTCTGTCAATGATGTTACAGCAACTTCTGGGGAGGCGGCTCAAGCTCCTATGGTGGCGCTGACAGAAGCGGTTCCTTCCTCTGATTCTGCACGCAGGGTAAGTTCATCCAGTGCTGCCCAATCGGTTAGTAATATTTCTTCAGCAAAAGCATCGCTCAAACAATCAAATGCTTTGGACACAATCAGTTTTGCTTTCTCGGAAGAGTGTTGGTTGGAAGTGAGTGATGCGCGCGGAGATGTATTGGCTGCTGATCTGCAGTCTGCAGGTGGTCGTTTGACATTAGAGGGCAAGGCGCCATTTGATGTAAAACTCGGCAATGCACCTGCGACAAAAATTGAATTAAATGGCGATAGTGTCGCTGTCGTGCCTGCGTTGGGTACGAATGTATTAAAGTTAAAAGTGGCTAAGGCTACAGGCGAGTAACCTCGTAAATATTTATCAGGAATTTATATGCATTGCGAGTCTCCAATAAAGCGTCGTAAATCTCGCCAGATTATGGTGGGTAATGTGCCCGTCGGGGGCGATGCACCAATTTCAGTACAAAGTATGACGAATACTGAAACTACTGATGTAGAAGCAACTGTAGGGCAGATTCGTCGCATACAAGCAGCAGGTGCGGACATTATTCGTGTTTCTGTGCCTAGTATGGAAGCGGCTGAAGCATTTGGGGAAATTCGTAAACAAGTCAGTATTCCATTGGTCGCGGATATTCATTTTGACTATCGCATTGCTTTGCGTGTTGCCGATTTGGGTGTGGATTGTTTGCGTATCAATCCAGGTAATATCGGGCGGGAAAAGCGCATCGTAGCCGTGGTAGATAAGGCACGCGATCTTAATATTCCCATTCGCATCGGTGTTAATGCTGGTTCGCTTGAAAAAGATCTGCAAAAAAAATACGGCGAGCCTACCCCGGATGCGCTGGTGGAATCTGCATTGCGCCACGTTGAAATTTTAGATTCTTTGAATTTCCAGAACTTTAAAGTCAGTGTAAAAGCGTCTGATGTTTTTATGGCTGTTGAAGCTTACCGCAAGCTGGCCAAACTGATTGATCAACCTCTGCATTTGGGAATTACCGAAGCTGGCGGTTTGCGCTCAGGTACAGTGAAGTCCTCTATAGGTTTGGGCGCGCTCTTAATGGATGGCATCGGCGATACGATTCGTGTTTCGCTTGCTGCAGATCCCGTTGAAGAGATTAAAGTGGGTTGGGACATGCTGCGCAGCTTGCGTTTGCGTAGCAAGGGTGTGAATTTTATTGCTTGCCCAAGTTGTTCTCGCCAGAATTTTGATGTGATCAAGACAATGAATGATCTTGAACAGCGCGTGGAAGATATTACCGTTCCTTTGGATGTGGCGGTTATTGGTTGTGTAGTTAATGGTCCTGGTGAAGCTAAAGAAGCTGATTTGGGCCTTGCTGGCGGCACTCCTAGCAATTTAATTTACATTGATGGTGAACCAAATCAAAAATTATCCAATGAGAATTTGGTGGATAATCTTGAGCGATTAATTCGTGCAAAAGCGGCGCAAAAACAAGCGCAGATGGATGCTGATGCTAAAAATATTATTGCTAAAGCCTAGTTGCTTTTAGTCTGTAACAGTTAAGGTTTCAAATTGAAAAAAATTCAGGCAATTCGCGGTATGAATGATCTGCTTCCGGCAGACTCTCCGCATTGGCAATACGTCGAAGGTGTCGTTACCGATATTTTGGCTCGTTATGGATATCAGGAAATTCGTTTCCCGATTGTTGAGTCAACAGAGCTGTTCAAGCGCTCTATCGGTGAAGTAACTGATATTGTTGAAAAAGAAATGTATACGTTTGAAGATCGCAACGGCGACAGTCTTACCTTGCGCCCTGAGGGTACGGCTTGTTGTGTGCGTGCCTGCGAAGAAAATGGTTTGCTTTATAACCAAACCCAGCGCTTATGGTATATAGGGCCGATGTTTCGCCATGAGCGTCCGCAAAAAGGTCGCTATCGCCAATTTCATCAGATCGGTGTTGAAACCTTTGGTATTCAGGGGCCAGATATCGACGCAGAAGTGTTGATATTGAGTGCGCGTATTTTGCGCGAACTCGGTGTTACCGATCATGTTCAGTTACAAATCAATTCACTTGGTAGCTCAGAAGCGCGTTTGGCTTATAAAAATGCGCTGGTTGCCTATTTGAGTGATGTGCAAGATCAGTTGGATGAAGACAGCAAGCGCAGGCTCTCTACTAATCCAATGCGCATTCTTGATTCAAAAGATGCCAACACCCAAGCTTTGCTTAACGGAGCTCCGGTGCTGTTGGATTATCTGGATGAAGAGTCGCGTGCGCACTTTGAAGGCTTGAAATCGTTGCTTGATGCAGCCGGTATCAAGTATGTAGTTAATTCGCGTTTGGTGCGTGGCCTCGATTATTATGGTAAAACGGCGTTCGAGTGGGTGACCGATAAGTTAGGTGCTCAGAGTACCGTTTGTGCTGGTGGTCGCTACGACGGACTAGTGGAACAGTTAGGTGGTAAAGCTACACCTGCGGTTGGGTTCGGTGTAGGTCTCGAACGCTTGGTATTGTTGTTACAGGCCGCCGAAGTTGTACCTGAGGGGCTGGGCCAGCAGGCTGATATTTATTTGGTTGCAGTAGGTGATGTTCAATCTACCGCAATGCAGTTGGCGGAAAGAGTTCGTGATGAGTTGCCGTTTGTTCGATTGCTGACTAATTGCGGCGGCGGCAACTTCAAAAATCAATTGAAAAAGGCCGACAAAAGTGGAGCTGATATCGCACTGATTCTTGGTGAGGATGAGGCGCAAGCTGGCAAGGTCACTATTAAATTTTTGCGCGAAGAAATTGAGCAGCAAACACTCATTTTTGATGAAGCAATTGCTTATCTTTTAGAGCTTGAGTAAAGCAGTTGGTCGAGTAAAAAAATAACGTTTTAAAAATCATTTAATTTTTGCGCATTGCGCTAAGGTCATTAGGAGCCAATTGTGAGTGTACATCTTTCAGAAGAAGAACAAATTGAATCGTTAAAGCGCTGGTGGAAGGATTACGGTAAGACCGTTGTAATTGCGATATTAGTGGCTGTAGTGGGTTATTTTGGTTACACCACTTGGCAAGATCAAAAGCGTCAAAAGGCGGAAAATGCATCGGTGATATACGAGCAATTGCTTAAGCTCGCCAACGCTGAGCCAGGCAAAACCTTGAGCGATTCAGATAAGGCGACTATCACTCACCTTGCAGGTGAATTGAAAGACGGCAATAGCCACAGCATGTATGCGCACAGCGCTGCATTTTTTCTTGCGAAACTAGCGGTAGATGACAACAAATTGGATGTTGCTGCAACTGAACTTAAATGGGTTTTGTCTGCCAAACCCGAGGCCGCTACCGAGCAGCTTGCTCGTTTGCGTCTTGCTCGTGTGTTAACTGCACAGAAGTCTTATGCAGATGCGCTTGCGCAATTGTCACCAGAGCCAGCAGCTGCGTTTACTTCAGAGTACGCAGAAGCGCGTGGCGACATTCTTAAATTACAAGGCGATCTGGAGGCTGCACGCACTGCTTATGAAAAGGCGTTAGCGGCAACTGATCCACAACAACAAGAGCGTTTCATGTTATTGCAAATGAAAGTAGATGATCTGAAAGTGGATGCTTCACCTGCAGTTGCTGCTGGGGAGAAGGCTCAATGATGCAAGTCTCCGTGAGGCACCTGAGCTGGCTGGTATTGCTTTGTGCATTCGCTATGTCTGGTTGTTCCTGGTTTAGCAAAAAAACCGGAAACGAACCAATGGAGCTGGTCGATTTCAAGGAAACCCTTGATCTCGATAAAGCTTGGAGCCGTGGTATAGGTGATGGTCAAAACAAAGGGTTTAGTAGCCTCACTCCTGCATTGGATGGCGATGCCATTTATGCGGTGGATTATGAAGGGCTGGTTGTTGCTCTTGATAACAAGAGTGGCAAAAAGTTGTGGACGCGCAAAATCAACAGGGAAGACCAAGGTCTGTGGAAGTGGCTAAAAAGCTTCTTTGTAACCACTGATCCTAATCGCCAAATTGTTGGTGGCATTGCTGCAGAAAATGGCTTGTTGCTAGTTGCTACTTACGCTGGTGAAGTAATGGCGTTGTCCAAAGATACGGGCGACGAATTATGGCGCAAGCAGCTTCCTGGTGAAGTAGTGTCCGCTCCTCGCACCAACGGTAGTGTTGTTGCTGCGCAGACGGTGAATGGCAAATTATTTGCGTTGGATGCAAAAACTGGCGATCAGCTGTGGTTCTACGACAATCCTCCACCTGTACTCACTTTGCGTGGCACTCCTTCGCCGATTGTGACTGATACCGCTATTTATGCCGGCTTCTCCAATGGTCGTATGATGGCATTCAATCCTTCCAACGGTTTAATCCTGTGGGAGCAGCGTATTGCATCGCCGAAAGGACGTTCCGAATTGGAGCGTATGGTTGATATACATGCAAGTCCGTTAATTAAAGATGGAGTAATTTACGTTGGTACCTTTCAGGGCCGTATTAGTGCATTAGCTCGTGGCACTGGTAGTCCTATCTGGGGCGTGGATGGCTCAACTAGCGAGAATATCGCTGTGTCTGCCGACAAAGTTTTTGTTGCACACACCGACGGCAAATTGGTGGCTTACAATTTAAGTACGGGTGAGCAGTTATGGAGCAACGAAAAAATGCTTCGTCGCCTGCTGAATGGTCCGCAAGTGTTTGGTGATTATGTAGCTGTTGTGGATTTTGAAGGCTACATGCATGTTGTAAATCAAAGCGACGGTGAATTTGTTGCTCGCACGCGGGTTGACAGAAAAGGTGCGCGCGCACCTATGTTAACGGACGGCGAAATCCTGTACGTATATACCAATCGCGGGAAGCTAATTGCCTTTCAGGCAGAAAAGGATAAATAGTTTCCACGCTTTACCGCTACAATGACCAGCCGCTTGAGTTTGCCTTAATGTATTAAGGTAAAATCTACAGCGGCTGGTTTTGTTTTTGGCGCTATAAATTTATGCAGGTTCTAGTACTGCATTACCAAAATGATTTTTTATCCCAATTGATATTTCTATGATAATCCCTGTAATAGCACTTGTTGGTCGCCCTAATGTGGGTAAATCCACGCTCTTTAACCGCCTTACCCAATCGCGCGATGCGCTTGTGGCTGACTATCCCGGTCTTACCCGTGACCGCAAGTATGGTGAAGGTGTGCTGGAGAATCGCCGTTTTATCGTTATCGATACTGGCGGCATCAGCGGTGAGGAAGAGGGCATCGACAACATGATGGCTGGTCAGTCATTACTGGCCGTTCAAGAAGCTGACATAGTGTTATTTATTGTGGATAGTCGAGCTGGATTGAATCCGGCTGATGAATTGATTGCCAAACATCTGCGTGTGAATAACAAAAAAACCTATTTGGTTGCCAACAAAATTGATGGTATGGATCCCGATATAGCGCTGGCTCCTTTTTATGAGTTGGGGCTTGGTGAGGTTCATCCGACCACTGCCAGTCATGGTCGCGGAGTAAGATCCTTGATGGAAGAGGTGCTCGCGGATATTCCCGAGCTGCCAGAAGATTATCAAGCAGATGAAGCAACAGGTATTAAAATCGCCATTGTTGGTCGCCCGAACGTAGGAAAATCAACTCTGGTAAACCGCCTGCTTGGTGAGGATCGCGTAGTGGTTTACGATCAGCCTGGCACCACGCGCGATAGCGTTTACATCAATTACATCCGTTTTGATAAGCCTTATACGCTGATTGATACGGCAGGAGTTCGCCGCCGCAAGAACATCGATTTGATGGTGGAAAAGTTTTCCATTGTCAAAACCATGCAGGCCATCGCGGATGCCAACGTTGTTGTGTTGGTGATGGACGCAAGTGAAGGTGTTGTTGAGCAGGATTTGCATTTGATGGGAACCACCATCGAAGCAGGGCGTGCATTAGTTATCGCATTGAATAAATGGGATGGACTGGATGATGCCCATAAGCAGTATGTAAAGAGTGAGATAGAGCGACGCCTGCGTTTTGTAGATTTCGCCACCATTCATTTTATTTCAGCATTACACGGTACCGGTGTTGGTAACCTGTATAAATCGATTGAGCTGGCATATCAGTCGGCGACGGATAAATTCAGTACAAACTTTCTGACACGTATTTTGCAGGATGCTGTGCGCGAGCATCAGCCGCCAATGATTCAAGGTCGTCGTATCAAGTTGCGGTATGCGCATCCTGGCGGCCATAACCCGCCCATTATTGTGGTTCACGGCAATCAGACCAATGATGTTCCAAGCCATTACACCAAGTATCTTGAAAAGACTTTTCGACGTGTGCTCGATCTGCATGGCACGCCGATAAAAATTGAGTTCCGCAATAACGAGAACCCTTATTCAGAACGTAAGAGTAAGATGACCCAGCGTCAGCTGGTTGAAATGCGACGTAAGAATGAGCGCGATAAAAATCGTAATCGCCACAAATAATGAATGGTATTAATTGCTCTTTGATGGGGCAAAAAAGCGCGAAACAGGCATTAACAAGCCAAGCTGTAAATGCTTTGTTCACTACAGCTTGCGCTCTTCAAAGTGAAGGAGTAGTGTTACGCGCCTTATGGAACTACCCTTAATTCATATGTTTCAATAACAGCCCGAGCATAAGATGACACCCGCTAGCCGCAAGCTGCTTATCATCGATGACGACGCCCTTGTCCGCCAGAGCATTGTGACTTATCTGACGGATAGCGGTTTTTGTGTGCACTCTGCAGCTGATGCTACTGCCGCGCTGGAATTCCTTGCCTCCCCCGAAAACTCCCTTCCTGATCTAATCATTACCGATTTACGTATGCCCAATGGTGACGGTTTGCAGCTGTTGCAGACGTTGCACGAGCGCTATGCATCGCTTCCAGTGATTGTTATTTCAGGCGCAGGCGTGATGAATGATGTAGTGACTGCGCTACGCTTGGGAGCGCGCGATTATCTGATTAAGCCGGTTGTTGATTTGGAAGTATTGGTTCATTCAATTGGCAAGGTGCTTGATCGTCAGGATCTGGAAGAGGAAAACCAGCGTTACCGTGATCAGTTGGAAGAAGCAAATAGGGAGTTGAAGGAAAACCTTCGCATCCTTGAGCGGGACCAAATAGCTGGCCGACGAGTCCAGCGTCGCTTGATGCCATCTGGTCTCACCACCGAGGAGGGCTACACCGCCGCGCATACGATTGTTCCGTCGCTGTTCCTCAGTGGTGACTTTGTCGATTACGCCCATATCAAGAAACGCTACTTGGCTTTTTATCTCGCCGATGTTTCCGGGCACGGCGCCTCATCAGCATTTGTCACCATCTGGCTTAAGCATCTGGTTAGCCGCATGGTGCGAGAGGAAGGGTTGTTTGGTGATGAAAGCTCGTTCGCGAGTGGGGCGGACCTTATGCTGCGCCAGATTAACCGTGAGCTGCATGAAACCCGCTTGAGCCATCATCTAACGCTGTTTGTGGGCGTGATTGATACAGTCACGCATCAAATGCATTACGTGGTAGCAGGGCATTTACCCATGCCCATCCTGTTAACTGATAAGGGCGCAGAGTATCTGACCGGTCGCGGTAAGCCGGTAGGTATTTTTAAAGAGGTGGGTTGGGATGTTTATGAGCGCCAATTGCCTGTGAAATTTGCACTGGTTTGTTTTTCTGATGGTGTTCTGGAAACCCTACCTCAGACGGAGCTGCAGGATAAAGAAGCGCATTTGTTACAACTAATCGCTTCAAGTAGTGGCGATTTGGATTCTGTCTGCAATACTTTAGTTATAAAAGAAGTTCGCGATAACCCGGATGACATTGCAGTTTTGTCTATCTCTCGAGGTGTTAGTTGATGAAAGCCGGTCAAATATTAGTGGCTGACCACAATGGTGTATACGTGATCAAAATGGTGGGTGATGTACGCCTGACATTGTGTATTTCGTTCGACCAATTTATTGATGCCATGTTCAAGAGCGAAAACTTTACCTCGGTATTGTTTGATCTCTCGGATGCTGAAGCGATTGACAGCACTACACTCGGGTTGATGGCTAAAATCTCCATTTTAGGGCAGGAGCGTTGCGGGATTATGCCTGTGGTACTGGCTAGTAATCCGAGTATCCAACGTATTCTGCAAACGATGGGTTTTAGCGATATTTTTACTATTGTAGATAAGCTAGACGCACCAGTGCTTGGTGGAAAGCCACTGAATTGCATTAATTGTGACGAAAAAGAAGTGAAGGAAAAGGTGATCGAGGCGCACAAAATTTTGATGGGATTAAACGCCAGTAATGCCGACACTTTCCGCAATCTGGTGAATATGCTGGAAAGTTGTTAATCAGCTATCTAATTAATTATTGGTGTTTGTTGTATCGCTTGCTGTTGCTAGATTCGCTTTAACCAGACTTTTTGCACGAATAAATTCCGTGTGCGGCACGTAAATCAAATCAGCTATTTTTCGAATAATATAATCTTCGTACTTATCTAAATCCCCATCCGCGTAAGCCATTTCCCACATAGCTTTCATCAGGTTAAATTTCTCTTCTTGATTACAGTACTGATTAATTAACTGCGTAAATTGGTGTAACGAGGTCGCATGATTGCTTTCATGTTTCGCGAGGCTAACGAGTTCATTCAGCTCATCGGGAGATAAAGTAAATTTGCGCTTCAGGATAGCGCCAATGTTCTGCAGTTCCGCTTCCGAAAACTGATGATCAGCCATTGCTACTTCAACAAGTAACGCAGCTACTGCCAACTGTTTTTGGTGGCCGGAAAGAGTAGGCGAAGAGCCACCTGCTGGTTGCAGATGGCGTTCGATAAAGCGTGAAAGTTTATTAAGCACAGGACTTTTAAGCTTTGGACTTTAACAAGTTTTCAAGGTTGATTTGGTCTTTCACAAAACCGCGAATACCTTCGGCCAATTTCTCAGTGGCCATTGCGTCCTGATTCAAACCAAAACGGAAGCTGGCTTCAGTCTCAATGCGCTTGGCAATTGCATCACCGGTATTGCTTGGTGAAAGTACGCGCTTCAGTTCGCCTTTGTCTTGATCCAATTCTTGCAGCAACTGCGGGCTGATGGTCAGGCGGTCACAACCAGCCAAGGCTTCGATTTCACCAAGGTTGCGGAAGCTTGCGCCCATCACCACAGTGTTGTAACCGTTTTGCTTGTAGTAGTTGTAAATGTGACGAACAGAAACTACTCCTGGATCTTCTTCAGCAGTGTATTCTTTTTTGTCGGTGTTGGCTTTGTACCAATCCAGAATACGACCAACGAAAGGTGATATCAAAAATACGCCAGCGTCAGCACAAGCAGCAGCTTGGTTGAAACCGAACAAAAGAGTCAGGTTACAATTGATGCCTTCTTTTTCCAGCACTTCTGCAGCGCGAATGCCTTCCCAAGTGGATGCTAATTTGATCAGCACTCGTGATTTATCAACACCACCTTTTTCATAAAGGCTGATCAATTCGTGGGCTTTGGCGATAGAGGCTTTAGTGTCAAAAGACAAGCGGGCATCAACTTCAGTAGAGATGCGGCCCGGAACAATTTTCAGAATTTCCAAGCCTATTCCAACAGCCAAATGATCGCATGCTGCGCTTAATTGTTGTGCGCTGTTAGCAATACCTTTGCTGGCGTTGATTGAGGCGGTAAGCAAGTCCTGGTATTGCGGCATTTGCGCGGCTTTATATACCAGCGATGGGTTGGTGGTGGCATCCAGTGGCTTATACAGGCGGATGGCTTCGATATCGCCAGTATCAGCGACCACATCGGTAAATTGTTTCAGTTGTTCAAGTTTACTAGTCACAGTGCTATTCCTATTCTCTGAAAGTACAAGTGGTTGATCTTCGTTTTATTGCCGTCAGATATATTATAGTCTCAATGACTTTATGATAGAAGCAGTCATTTTTTATAAGCTGATAATTCAATAGCGTTGAAGGTCTTAATAAGTGGTTCCGACTTCAACCATGATTGGCTAATGGTAACTCATTTACTGTCACAAGGGCGCTTTCAAGCACTTCAATTCCTGCATCTGGTTTGTGTGCTTGCTCGCTAATCACCCGGCGGAATTGACGTGCGCCGGGCAGTCCCTGATAAAGGCCTAAAATATGCCGGGTTAGATGATTGAGTCTCGCTCCCTTGGACAGCTGCTCTTCGCAATAAATCATAAATTTTTGCATAACTTCATTGCGACTCACGACAGGTTTATCGATTCCATAAATAATTTGATCGACCTGTGCCAAAAGATAAGGATTACTGTAAGCCTCGCGCCCAATCATCACACCATCAACATGACTGAGAAGGTTTTGGGTCTGCTCAAGCGTTGTAATTCCGCCATTGATGAGAATGTTCAGGTGGGGAAAGTCCTGTTTTAATTGATACACCTTGTCGTATTGCAGTGGTGGGACTTCGCGATTTTCCTTGGGGCTTAAGCCCTTGAGCCAGGCTTTGCGCGCGTGCACGATGAAAGTGCTGCAGCCAGTTTCAGCAATAGTTTGGACAAACTTTACTAGTCCTTCGTAATCTTCCATGTCGTCAATACCGATACGATGTTTGACTGTAACAGGGATTTTTACGGCTTTTTGCATACTTGCGATACAGTCGGCGACCAACTCTGGCTCAGCCATCAAGCAGGCGCCGATCATACCGTTTTGCACGCGATCACTCGGGCAGCCGCAATTCAGGTTAACTTCATCATAACCCCAGTCTTCTGCGATGCGCGCGCATTCTGCCAGTGCAATCGGATCACTACCGCCTAGTTGTAACGCGAGTGGATGCTCGCAGGCGTTGTAATCCAGAAAACGGGATTTATCACCGTGTAGTAGTGCTCCGGTGGTGACCATCTCGCTGTAAAGTACGGCTTTTTGAGTCAGTAAGCGCCAAAAGGTGCGGCAATCAGATGTTGACCACTCCATCATTGGGGCGAGAGTAAAGCGGCGATCGAGAAGTTGAGTTGAAGTCATTACGCTGTGGAGTTCTGCTGCGAGGAGGGAAATAAAAGTGCGGTCTTGGCCGACAGGTGTTTTATGATAACGATATTTGCCTTTCGCTGCACGGTAAAGTGCAGTCCATCATGTAGGACGAGTTGTATATGTCATTAACCCATATAGATTCCCATGGGCACGCCAGTATGGTGGATGTGTCGGAAAAACCTGCCAGTGTACGTGAGGCGCGCGCGTTTGCCCGGGTGCTGATGAAGCCTGAGACGCTGGAGCAGATTAAAGCAAACAGTTTGAAGAAGGGAGATGTGCTGGCAGTTGCCCGCATCGCAGGTATTCAGGCGGCAAAAAAATGTGCAGATTTAATTCCGCTTTGCCATCCATTAGCGTTGAGCAAAGTTGCAGTGGATTTTGTTGTTGATGATCAACAGTCTGCAATCGAAGTGACCAGTTATTGCAAGTTAACAGGTCAAACGGGTGTGGAAATGGAGGCGCTCACTGCTGCGAGTATTGCGGCCTTAACCATTTACGATATGTGCAAGGCTGTTGATATGGAAATGGTTATTGAGCAGGTTTGTCTGCTGGAGAAATTGGGTGGGCGTCGCGGACATTATGTGCGCAGGAGTGATGGGCAATGATCCGGGTTTTATTTCTCGCCCAGTTGCGTGAACAATTAGGTGCGGCTGAATTGCAGGTTCCGGCGGCAGATATCGGAAGCGTTGCAGATCTCACGCAATATTTACTGAAAGAAAATCCTGGCTGGGAACAATTTCTTTCCAATAGAAAATTATTGGTTGCGATCAATCATGAGTATGCAAAAGCTGATGCGCGAGTAAAAGCCGGTGATGAAGTTGCGTTCTTTCCGCCGGTTACTGGAGGTTGATATGTCATTTTCAATCGCAGTACAGCAGCAGGATTTTGATGTTGGTCGTGAGTATGATGAATTGATTTCCGGCGACTCCGCGGCGGGTGCTGTTGTTTTTTTTGTCGGGCGAGTGCGCGATACCAATTACTACGCGCGCGATGTAAAAAGTATGTTGCTTGAGCATTATCCCGGCATGACAGAAAAAGTTCTGCAGCAGATTTTGGATGAAGCAAAAGCGCGTTGGGAATTGATTGCCGCCCGTATTGTGCATCGTGTTGGTGAGCTTCACGTAAGCGATCAAATTGTATTTGTGGGTGTGACCAGCATGCACCGCGAACACGCATTTCAGGCTGCTGAATTTTTGATGGATTTTTTAAAAACGCAGGCGCCTTTTTGGAAAAAGGAACTGACAGGGCAGGGTGCGTTATGGGTAGAGGAAAACTCTAAAGATGTGAGTGCGAGTTTGCGTTGGAATAAATAGCAAAATAGCGGGCAAAAAATGGGCGCAGTAGCGCCCATTTTTTATTGGTCTGTACAGCCAAAAATTACAAATGACCAGGCTCTGAAGCCGGTGCAGTTTTGTAAATGCCCGCAAACTTAAGACCGAAATACATGATGTACAAGTAGCAAGCGGCAGGCAACAGGAAGGACAGTTGCAGGCCGATGGTGTCTGCCAAGGCACCTTGCAGTAATGGAACTAACGCACCACCAACAATCGCCATACAGAGTATGCCTGAGCCTTGGCCAGTGAATTTGCCAAGGTTGTGCAATGCCATACTGAAAATAGTTGGGAACATAATTGAGTTGAACAAGCCAACAGCGATGATTGCCCACATTGCCAACTTACCTTCAGTGAAGGTGGCGGTCAGTATAAGTAACACTGAGCAGACACAATTGAATGCAAGGGTTTTACCCGGGCTGACGTAACGCATTACTGCGAAGCCGATAAAGCGACCAATCATTGCGCCACCCCAGTAGTAACTTACAAGGTGAGCTGCATCTGCTTCTTTCAGGCCAGCGATATGTGCTTCACCAAAAAAGTTAATCAAGAAGCTACCAATCGCTACTTCAGCACCAACGTATAAAAATATACCAATCGCACCTAACACCAAATGCTTGTGAGACAGTGCTGATTCTTTGTTCGATGCAACATTGGCAGTAACAGCTGGTTCGTCGTTGTGTTGGATTTTTGGCAATTTGGCGAAGGCAAAAAATAATGCCAGGCCAACCAATGCTGCTGCGAGAACGAGATAAGGGCCTTGCACTGCTGCAGCTTCTTTTGCGCGATATTCCGCTAACTCAGTTGCTGGCAATAATGCTAATTGGTCTGCAGTTAACACTGCGCCGCCCAGAATTAAAATTCCACCTAACCATGGAGCGATGGTGGTGCCCAAGGAGTTGAATGCTTGGGTCAATGTTAAACGGCTTGATGCAGTTCTGGCTGGGCCAAGCACTGTTACGTAGGGGTTTGCAGCAACCTGCAAAATCGTGATGCCTGATGCAAGAATAAATAATGCGAGAAGGAAAACTGCGTAACCGCTAGTAGCTGCCGGATAAAACAATGCGCAACCCGAAGCGGCGATGAGCAGACCTGCTACAGCACCATTTTGGTAGCCCAGTTTTTTGATCAGGGCGCCCGCAGGCAAAGAGATAACAAAGTAGGCGCCGAAGAAGCAAAATTGCACCAGCATTGCCTGGGTGTAACTCAGGGTGTAAACACTTTTAAGGTGTGGAATCAAAACATCGTTCATTGATGTTAATAATCCCCACATAAAAAACAGGATGGTGATGATAATCAGGGGTACAGTATTGTTGCCTGTGTCCACTGCTCCGTGTTGTGTTGATGAGCCTTGCGGAATGCTGGCCATGGTTCTACCTCATTGTTATAAAAATGGTCTGTCGTTGTCGTGGTCTTAAAATTGACGATTGCCGATTGAAAGCGCGCGTCAAGCGCGCGGTACTATAATCCAAGCGTATAAGGCTGTCACATTGTTTGTTCCCGGTTTACAATCATGTGCGTCACATTTGTCTTATGGTCATAGTGACTCAATTTCTGTTTTTAATAATCTGGCTGGCAACTGCTAATCCCGACCTGTAATAACAAAAGCGATAACAATCTACTTGAGGTGAGAACTGTGGCAAAAGCAACCATCGACGATGTCGCCGCGCTGGCGGGCGTGTCCATGAAAACTGTGTCACGCGTTGTGAATAATGAACCCAATGTTCGTCCGGCAACCCGTGAAAAAGTAGAAGCAGCGATCAGTGCATTGGATTATCGCCCCAATCAGTCGGCACGAAGTTTGGCCGGTAATTGTTCCTACCTGCTTGGGTTAATTTACGGTCATCCCAGTGCGCATTATGTGTTGGATATTCAGGAGGGGGTGCTGGAAATATGCCGCCCACAGCGTTATGAGTTGCTAGTGCATCCGGCCATTCATCGCGATCCTAATCTAATCAGCGAAGTCACAGATTTGATTCTGGAAAAGCGTGTTGATGGTGTAATGCTGACGCCGCCGTTATCAGACAATATGAATGTTATTAACCTGCTTAAAAAAATGAACATTCCATTTGTGCGTGTCGCGCCGACAGAAAATAAATCGCTTTCACCTTATGTAGAAACTAACGATGAAGAGGCGTCATACGATATGACTTGCCAGTTGATCGCGTTAGGGCATACACGGATTGGTTTTATTTGTGGGCATCCTGATCACCGCGCTATGTCGTTGCGTTTTGAAGGTTACAAAGCAGCTTTGGTGGAAAATGATTTACCGTTGTTGAAAGACTTGGTGGCGCAGGGCGATAACTCATTTGAGTCTGGCGAAATGTGCGGGAAAAAATTATTAAGTGGTGCGCAGCAACCAACAGCTATTTTTGCTGCTAACGATGATATGGCCGCAGGTGTAATGATGGTGGCGCATCAGCTGGGAATTAAAATTCCGGCGCAATTATCAGTGGCGGGTTTCGATGATACTCCCGTTGCGCATCAAATTTGGCCAGCGCTAACAACAATTCGCCAACCGATTCGGCAGATGGCGAAAAAGGCAACGGATTTACTGCTAAAGCAATTAAAAGGCCGTGAGATTCAATTGCCGGCAAGTATGTTGAGTTCCAGTATTATTACCCGTGAGTCAACCGGCGCGCTTAACAAACCAAAAGATAAGCATTAATCGTTTTATATTGTAGCGCCTATAAATTGCTGCGCCATAAAAATGCACCCGAAGGTGCATTTTTTATTGCCTTAAAACCGGGCTATTTTAATTCGTGCTCAGTTCTGGTGTATGGTGGATTAACCATGCAGCAGAACCAACCAATGCCGCTTTGTCGTTGACGATTAAACGAATTGAAATATCGCTGACATAGCTATCCATTGGGCCTTTGTTTTTGTAGCGCTCAAGGAAGTGTGACTCAGGTAAAAGTCCCGCCAGTTTTGGCGTAATTCCGCCGCCGATTACTACACCGCCGCGCGCGCCGGTTGACAGCGCTTTATCGCCGGCAACTTCTCCCAAAACATCGCAAAATGTTAACACTGCTTCGCGGCAGAGTGCATCTTCATTGGCCAACCCTTTCGCGCTCACATCAGCGGGAGTGTAAGGTTTTGCTTCAACACCTGAGTTATGTGCAAGCGCGCGATAAAGTGTCACCAGGCCGCCACCGGACAAAATGTTTTCAACCGAAACGTGATTTTGCTCTTTCAATAAAAATGATTTG
>Ga0247822_10000100_pt1 | contig 36157 bp, 58 predicted proteins | sample 13C_Cellulose_Da_FD_192423 | JGI IMG/M metagenome (GOLD analysis project Ga0247822, IMG submission 192423) | Soil microbial communities from agricultural site in Penn Yan, New York, United States - 13C_Cellulose_Day30 | ecosystem: Environmental > Terrestrial > Soil > Agricultural land | place...
TTGATGTCGTCGCCCAACGGCGGGATCGCCTGATAATAGGTGAGCTCGATGTTGCGCCCGTCAGTCTCTTCAACGGGATTGGTCATCAGGAAGTTGCCCGACAGGGTGTACCTTCCGATGTTGTAATTGGCGTCGAGCGGATCGGGGTTCGAGTAGAACTGCGTGCGCTCGCGATAAGTAAGCGGGCGGTTGAAGTCAAGGTCCCGCACGAAGTCCAGTTCGAGCCAGTCAGTCGGTAGCAGCACGCGACCGTTACGGACGACGCCCGTATCGATCTGGATCATGTGCTTGCAACGCAGGACGGTGGAAATAAGTTCCTCCGCCATCCGCGTCCAAGACGTGATCAGGGCATCATCGTATTCGAAGTTAACCCAGCCCCGGATGACGCTGCAGTGATCGCCAATGGCGGTCATACCCGACCCTTCCACACCCTAAAAACGGAGTTGTCGGGGTCGTTGAGCCACTTCGTCCAGTCGGCTTCGTCCCACTGCTCTAGGAGCGATTGCTCGTAGATTGTAAGAGGCACCCTGGCCAACAACTTGTTGGTGGAGCGCTCTTTGTGATTATCACGATCGCGCTCGATGCTCTTGAGAATGTCGTCCATCTGGACTTCGGTGAAGACCCGGAGGGTTTCCGGGTCCGCGTCGTCGACGATGGAGGTCCTGCGAACTCCGTCAGAGTTCCGGTATACTAATCTCGATTCCATAGTAGCACGCCCATGCTGCCTGTGTCAATTACTGCCGGAACCCGGTTGGCTTCGGCTTGGAGTCCATTCGGTCCACCTTGTCGGTGAGGTTGTCAATTTTCGTCGACTGGACCTCGACCTTAGTGGAGAGGCCGCTAATGTCGTTCCTTATTGCCTCGACCGCGTTAATGACGGTTTCGGAAATCTGGTCGACACGGCGGCTCAGCTGCGCGATAGCCCCCTCGTTGTTGAGTACCCGAAAAGGGATGGCGGTAAGGGGCTCGATCTGCCCCTTCATCTCCGCCATCGCAATCTCAGTTCGAGCGGACCTGTCGTCAACATCGTCGATGTATTTAATGATGCCGATGGCTGCCCCTACGACAGCCAGGATAGTCGGCACATTGATGTTGAACCAATTCACGTTGATCTGCCTGTTCTGGTTCACGGTCGTCACCTCCCGTTTTACCTCCCCAAGGGTTTCCTTGTAGCCAAGCGCCCGTAAATAGCGAACAGGATCGGGACCATGACTGCGATCTGCCCCCAATAGTCTTCCATCGAGTTGGGGACATCGTCCGTGAGCATGACAACGATGTTGCCAGTCTGCACCATCAGCGCACCGAAACCGCCGATGAGGACCCGCGAACGATACCACGGCTCGTTATTGGTGGCGTTTTCAGTATATTCCTTGACCTCCTGGGTCACCACCTCCCGTACCTTAGGCGCGTCCCTGCGGGTGACCGGAATGTTCTTGTGGGCCACGAGGCGGTCTACGATACCGTCGATAACCTTGCCCGCTACTTTTCCGGCGATAAGACCGCCGATGAAGGGCTGCTGGTTGCTCATCGTGCTCTCCTGAAAACGAGGCTGAGAAGCCATCTGAGGAAGCTGGGCTCAGGCTCAAGGTTGTTGGATTCCGATGGCACCTTCACGATGATGGGGCCGTTGCCCTTGCCGCCGCGCTTGTAGCCGGCAACTTCGAGGGCGCGCTTGAAAACGAGGGCATGTCCGGCGATCTTGGCAGCCTTGTCGGTGCCGTTCACCACTCCACGCGAATTGATGAACTCGCGGAGGTCTTCCTCGTCGCTCTCGTCAATACCGTCGACGTAATCCCGGAGCTCCTTGCCGGTCCACCAGCCCTCGCGATTACCCAGAAACAGCGACATGGCGCTGATGAACGGGTCTCCCCGCTTTTCAGGGTTTTTTTCGAGGTCGATGCCGAGATGAAAAAGCTCGTTAAGGCGCTTGGTGGCTTTGATAGCATTGGCGCGACCAGTATTCTGAACGTCGCCTTCGCCCCGGAAACGGTATCCGTCGCCCTTCTGGGTATTCCCGAGGATTTTGCCGATCCGAGTGCCGGGCTCATACTTGTTGAAGTACTCGCGCGAACCCCTTTCGGTGATCGGCTGCATCGTGTAAGCAGTCTCGTGGTAGGACGTAGCCAGATCGTAAGCCAACTCATCCACGAAACCGTCTGAGAAATACTCCTCCCAGACGTCGAGCAATCGCGTAAAGCCATTGACCTGACTTTGCGAGAGCGCTCCAGCGAAAAGGGGGCCGCGAATTGCCGAGTAAAACTTAGCGCGATCCATTGCGGCCTCCTTGGTTGTTAGGCAGACACGGACACGAACAGGTTGGTGTCGCGGGTAACGCCCTCGTTGGTTTCACGGACAGTGAAGTTGTGCGTGCCAGCCGCCGAAGGGGTCGGACCAACTAGCAAGCTGTTTCCGGACAGCTTAACCCTATCCCCAGCGTCATCGGTCAGTGAAAGGGTGGACCCCACAGAAACGCCGATGAAATCACCGATTGGGGTGTCCTCCGCGCTGTTCTCGGAGAACTCGTTGTTGTCCAGCGTAAGGGCGACAAGATCAGCGCCATCGTACACCGACATGTAGACAGGAGCGTATTTAGCCACTTTGCTCTCCTACGGGTTGAGCCCCCGCGCCGAAAAGCGCGGGGGCGGGTGCCTTGGGAGGCTTAGCTGCCGATGACGTCGCCCTGCTTCACACCGTTGAACAGGATGTGAGCGAGGGGGTTGCGCATCTCGATGCCCCACTCGGTGAGGATCATGCGGGTTTCGGCGTCACCGATCTTCGCCAGAGGAATCTGACGGAAGTTACGGAAGAAGCCAACCGCGATGAACGCCGGGTCGAGCAGGAGCGAGGTGTCGGTCGGAATCCAGCGCGACGGCATCACCTTGATGCGGCCGAAATCGGTCGCGATGACGTCGACGGTGGCGACAACCTCGGTGCGCCCGACGATGACCTGCGTCGTGTTGCGACCCTGGAAGGTCGAAACCGTGCGCTTGATCGACGGGGGGACAACCATGATCGAAGGCGAGGCGCCGTTGTTGTAGGCTGCCTGCATTGCGTCACCGACCATGACTTCGGTCAGCGGAACCTGATTGGCTCCGGCGACAGCAGCGAAAGCGTCGGTAGCAACTGCCGGAAGGCCGGTCTTGTAGCCGACGACAGCAGCGCCTGCAACGGCGGCGCGGTCGACAGCCCTGGCGATCCAGTGGCAGATAGCTTCGGTCTTGCGGGCAGTCGGGGTGGTGTCGTCGCCGTTGACGCGAGCCTGACGACCCGACAGAATCTTCTCCATGTCCGACTTGAGGACCTTGGACTGGAGAGCCATCTGGTGAGCCATTTCCGAGCCCTTGCCGGCAGCGTCCGAGCTCTCCTGCGAACCGGAAACGGTCGCATCGCGCTTGGAAATCTGCGTGACGTTGGACAGACGGACGGTCGGGGTCGAAGCCGAGCGAGCGAGCTCGAAACCTTCAACCTGCGCGTTGTTCTCGTCGACGTCCGGCAGGTGTTCGGTCTGCCAGTCGAACTGACGGTTCTTGACGTTGCGGCGGCGCGACATGGACATGATCGGCGTGTCGAACGGATCGATGTTGTAGATCGCGTTCGACAGGTCTTCGCGGTTGGCCTGCGCCTGATAGGTGGTGAAAGCGTTTGTGACTTTTGCCACGGGAAGCTCCTACTGGTTGATTATCTGGGCAAAGACGCTTGCGGCGTCCTCAACTGAGCCAGTCTTGCTCAGCTTCTTCTGTGCCCCGACAATCCCTTTGTGAGCCGTGCGCTTCGCAGCGCGTCCCGCTCCGGGGGTCATCGGCGAGCCACCAGCCTTCTTGACTGGCTTCGGCCTTGATGCCATAATGCGGTCATATTTCGAGGCTTTCAACAGCACCACAAGCATGCGGTGATCGAGGACCTCACTGACCTCTTTCTCGGAAAACCCAACAGAAAGCGCCGTGCGACGCATGCTCTTGGTATCCTTGATCATGTCCGCCTTGTCACGCCACTTGGCGTAATTGGCGAACTTGGGGAATTCGGCCTTGGCGAAAGCAACGAGCTCCGCCGCGTCGTCTTCCTGTGCCTTCCGGATAGCCTCTTCCCGCTTCTTGCGGATATCGGCCACCTTAGCCTTGTAGCTGTCGTACTGCTTCTGCAGCGAACGAGCCTCGGCTGGGTTTGCCTCGAACATCTTGTCCCAGTCGGGCTCCGTCGGCATGATGCTCGACAGAATTTCTTCAGCCTCCTCAAGGGAAGCAAAAACCTTGTTGCGGTCCGCGATGATCTTCTCAGCCGCCGCTTGAACCGTCTTGCCGGCCTCGGAAACCTCGTTCATCCGCTTGTGGAACGTCTGAACGCGGATATACCCATTCAGCGCCTCGCGGACAGGAACTTCTTTTTCCTCGCCGTCGATCATCACCTTGACGGGGGTGTCAAGGAACTCCTTGTCTTCTTCTTCGTCGTCGGCGTCCTCGTCGGCGTCCTCGTCGGCGTCCTCGTCGTCATCGGCGTTCTCGTCGACGTCGTCGCCCTCTTCCTCGGGGTCGCCGTTGTAGAAGTTCTCGTCGCCATTTTCGAGGGCAGCGATCTCTTCGTCGGTCAGCCCCTCATTGTCGGCCTTCTTGGCGGGGCGCTTCTTAAATTCGCGGTGAACCTGATTGTCGCCGCCAGCGGCTTCCTCCTCATTTTCGAGGACGCCCATGTTGTCGAAGACCGGCTCCGGACGCGCCTTCACCTCGGAGCCGCCCGATGGAACGCTCTTGGGGGCTGTGTTGCCGATTGCCAGATCGAAGGCAGCTGCGGCTTGTTCAATACCGTCGGACATTCTGAACTCCTATGTGCACTGTAGCACGGTTAGTGTGGGAAGTCAAGTATACTCGGAACGCTAGTGGGTTCTAACCCTTTTCCGCATCCTTTCTGGCCATTGCGCCATCGTTTTGAATGGCCTTAATACTGCCCTTGATCTTCTCCAACGCCGAAAGGATAGCGTGGGCTTGGATACCGGCTTCGGAGCCGGGCGTCGAACCCATCAGAGCGACGATCTGTTCTTTGACGATCGAGTTGACGATCCCGTTGAACATGGAAGCCTCGGCCAGCATCCTCCCGGCTTCCTCCCCGAGAGCGATGCGGTCGTTGATACTCATTTTCGACATGGTCAGACGCCTTCGTCTTGCTGGTTAGCTGAAAGGATGCCCTCGGGCACCTGCGGATTGGCGGCCTTCTCGCCGAAGATTTTGGCGAGCTCCAGCATGGCGTTGACGTTGAGCTTGTCGCGCTCGAAGTCCGCATCGTTCTTGGCAACGGCGGTGTCCAGCTGGAGGCGGGCGTTGTCGTTTTCCTGCTTGCCGGTGGCGACGAGAACGTCCTTCTTGACTTTTTCGAGCTCCGCCTGAGCCAGAACAGTAGCCGGATCGGGTTCTTTGGGAGCCTCGGTGATCGCCTTCATGATCTCCGGCGTAAGCGAACCGAAATAACGGCCAAAGTTTTTGATGTTGGCGAGTGCCAGCTGATCCTGCTTGGTGTTCAGGTACATCTGAGGCGTCACAATGGGATTCGCGATGCCAAACTTCTCGATGATCATCAGCTGGGCGTTTTCGATACTGCCAAGGGCCTGCAGGCGAATAACGTCGGAGCCCTTACCGAGGGTCGGGTTGATCTCTACCCTCATCGTCGGGTCAAACTTCGAAGGGTTGATGGTGACGTACTTGCCCCGGATGGGGATCGTGCGCTCCGGGGAAGGGTTGTTGACGATTTCGCGCGCCAGACCCTGCAGCATCGGCTTGAGACCGGTTTCAGCGAGGATGCGAGCAATCAGTTCGATGCGCTCCTGAGCCCCCGAAATGATAGCGTCGATGCCGGTTAGAGCCGTCGACTGCATCGCCTTCGGGTCGAGGCCCTTGGAGGCTTCCGTGATACCGGTGCGGCTTGCGCGGACCTTGTCCAGATAGTCGATGCTCACCTGGACTTCTGCGCCCGCGTACGGGGTCTTCGAGAACGCCACAGCGGCGTTGGGGTCGCCCCTCGTGCGGATGACTGCACCCACTTCGTCGGACAGAACGTCATCGATGTTGGTGACGAGTTCATTGACGACAGTACGCGGGTTCATGCTTTCAGCCAGATTGTCCAGCTGGCCGCGCATCATGTTTGTCTTGAACTTCTGAATGTCCTTCGTAATGTCAGCGAGGCAATCACCGATAGCCGTATGTGGGCGGGGGTCGGAACCCCACAGGGCGAAATTGACGTGTGAAACGATCCTGTCGTGAATGATGGTGTAGTTGCTGCCCATCGTGCAGATGTAGTGAAGTTCGTCGATACCGTCGCCGTCGCCGTCGATGCGGATGAAGAATTCGCCGTATTGAACACCCTCGATGACGCGCTCGTCAACCAGTCCGGGATTGCGCAGGAATCGCTCGTCGGAGTAGTAAAGCTGCTGCGTCATATTGGCGCGAATGTCATCCGGGTCGACGCCCTTCTGGATGAGAAACGACACCGGGACAAGCCTCTCGTGGCCGACGAGACCCGCCGACTTCACCGATTTAGCGTCGCGCGAGATGCGGAATTCATCCGGGGGAACTGCGTCCGCCTTCGTAACAGGCTTAGTAACGACGCTGCGGATCGTAACCAGATCGATTACATCTTCGCTGGTCTGCTCAAGTTCGGTGACCTCACCATCTTCGCCCATCTCGTAGATGAGGGACTGGTATTGCTCCGGCGAAAGGTTCTGGTAGGTGTTTTCCTCGATTTCCGTGTCGGTGTCGGTCCACCATTTGGTGATGCCGCCCTTGACGGTCAGCGCGTCCTTGAACACCGAGTGGAGCATCAAGAACCCCTCGTTGTCGTTGTAGAACACGTAGTTGAGATAGTCGTAAAGCTGGTCGGCCATCTCCTGATCGGCTTCCCGGCGCGGCACAAAATTGGCGATTTTTTCGCTGCCCGCCGTGAAGATGCGGATAAGCGACGGGATCACCGCCAGAATGGTGTCGCGGACATCAGTGGAGATGAAGGACGACTTGTTGGTGCTGTCGAACTCTTCATCGGGGTCTGGACCGCCCAGAGCCGGAGCAATGCCGTTGTAGTACGCCTGATTTTCCTCGCGATAAGGCGCGAGATAGCTCTGCTCGAAGTCCACGGCGTCTTCGATGAGCGCGCGAACGCGGGACTCGTAGCTTTCCGGATCGCCGGGCTCACCCGTGAGGATGACGTTGCCGGTCCCGCCGACGCCTGAGTTGGTGAAGATTGTTTCCATTACCGGGCTCTCCTGATGTTCTTGCGAAGCGCCTTCGCAGAGCGAATTGAGACGACATTGTTGGAAGTCAAGTAGCCCATGACTTGCGAGATAGAGACCGAGCCATACCGGAAACTATCGGAAGCATGCGAAGCCCAGTTGTGGACCGGCTTACCCGCCTTGGAGCGGTGATAGTTGCGAAGACCGGATCGGCCCTGCTCTGTCTTAACCTTGTCGAACCACACGAGCGGCAGCGTCGACCGAACAGCCTGAATGCCATCCTCCGGCGAAAGGGAGGGGGCGATGAAGATCGGTTCGCTCTCGGGCAGAAGACCGACCATAACCTCGTAGCGGCTCTTACCGGTCCCAAGCTCCCTAGCTCTGATGTCGTGCGGCGGGACATGAGAGCCGAAGGTGTACTTCTGGCGGTGTCTGATGCGTTCCGGCACTTCGCCCTTGATCGGATCGACCCAAGTGCCTTTAACCATTTTCAGGGCATCTTCTAGGCCTTTTCCGGTGAATTCTTCGTAGTCGATGGCGTGAAGCTCGCCGCCTGCCTTCTGGACAAACCAGATGGCCATGTAATCGTCGATACCCAAGTCCCACCAAGTGACGACGGGCTGCGTTGGATCGTACGGAACCCCCGTGATCCTGCCCGCCGCCTCGGCTTGGTTCATGAGGTCCGCGTAATATGCGCCCTCGACCGGAGCGTCGAAGCTGCAGAGCATTTCGCGGGCGTACTCTTCCGCCGTCATATCCTTCGTCATTTCGACGACTTCGTCTGGATGCAGCGCATCGGTTTCGGTCACCGGGATAACGAAGAAGTCCCAGGAGGGATCGAGGAAGTTCTTTTTCTTAAGCTCGTGGAAGTGATCGTCGCCGTTGGACGTGCCGCTTATGATCGCCCAACCGCGATAATCAGCCAGACAAGGACGAACGACAGTGGAAAATACGGACGGATTGAGGAGAGGAAACTCATCCAGCATAATTCCGTCAAAATAGAGACCGCGCATACGCTCGTAAGCGGCTGCGCCTCCGTAAAGACTGATGGTGGCACCATTGGGTAGAGTGCAAGTGAGATCGCTTTCAGAGTACTTGACATCTGGCAGGACACTCGTATAATGCTTAAGATATCCCCAGATAAGGTCTTTCGTCTGGGCGAAGGAGGGGCCAACATAGGCGTAGCGGGGATGCGGGAATTTGCGCTTGTTTTGAAGCGCCGACTTAATCATCTCGTTGATGGCGGCGACTGACTTGCCAGCGCGGCGATGCGCTACAACGAACTTCCAACGCTTTTCGGAGGCGTGCAGAGGCTTAAAATGCTCACGCGGGGTATACGGAATAATGATCCGCGTTGCCAGCGCCTCTGGCTTCGGCGCTTCCGCGTAATTGTTCATGCCGGGTCTTTCTCTTGGAGATGAAAAGTCATCGTGGAGAATACCCGGTCAGGCACGAACATGACGACACCAGTATCGAACGTTACCTTCCACTTATCTTTGACCCCAGATGTCTTGGGGGATAGGAATGCCAGGGCAAGCCCTAGGTCTGCAGTGTCGATTTCAGATTTGTCACTCATGCTCGATTACCTTCGCGTCACTCTCTTCCGGCTGGAAGGAGGTCCCATCGGCCCAAGAGATGTTAATGGTGCCCTTCGGGGCATTAATGGTGACACCACCCTTCGCGGCTCCATACCCCCGATCGCCGCCAAGATTGGTCATGATGAACCGAGCCATGGTGTCTTGCCGACCCTTGTCCTCGTCATCCATCAGCGCATCGTAGGCGATATCCTCTGAGATATCCAGAAGCTGCTGTTGCGCCTCTTTGACCTCCGCCGAAAGGAAGGGGGAAGTCTTGATGAATGCGCGGAGCCGGGAAGAGGGCACCTTGAGCATTTCAGCCGCTTTGGTGACATTGCCGCGCTGCTTCCACAAGGCGGTGCGACATTCTTCGACGTCCAGAGGCAGCGAAGCAGGCCTCTCGTCGTAGGGCATTGTGGGCAAGGGGATCAGGTCTTGAGGTAGCATTGTGTCCACATACAGAAGCGCCGCTGCAGTATATTACCACAGCGGCGCGGTGCCGTCAAGAGTGCCTGGAACCCGGTTACGGTTTCGGTAGCATGAACAGATCGCGCAAGTCGCCCAGCACGAAACGGTGTCCGCCGAACCCGAAGATGGTGTGCTCATTAGGCGTGGTCATCGGGTATGCGATTGCGATGAGGCGCAGCTTCTTGGCTGCTTCTTCGCCGCGTTGCATCTTGGCGACACGGTCATCTTCGTTGCGGCTGGCTTCGGCGGCGAATACCTCCGCAGCAGCGTCGATGCCGGAACCCGTGCCCGACGAAAGGGCAGCGGCGTCCTGCTCGGCATCGCCCGGTTCATTTTCGAGCGCCTTAACAGCGTCATCCGACGCCTTGGCGATCTTGGCTGCGGTTTCCGCCTTGAGCTTGTCGGCGGGGCTCAGTTCTTCCTGCTTACCAGCCATCTTGGCTATCTCCGGTTTCGGTTAAAAAGACGCCCCGGAGAGGGGATAACTACTCCGGGGCGTAGAGGTTAGGCCAGTTCCTTGAACGACAGCTTGTCGCCGGGGGCAACCGGAATGATCAGCGGAACGTTCGGCGCCGTCTGATAGCCCAAGGCGGGCGCATCGGCGGCGGTCGGGTCAGCGCCGACAGCAACCCAGCAGGCTTCGTCGTGCACGATGCGCGCGTGAAGCTTGGTGTAAGCCGGGGTGGTAGCGACCTGGATGCGGGAACCGGCGACCGTGGCGGTCGTGGAGGTTGTCTCCTTGGCCGTCTGGAAGATTTCCTTGATGACGCCGGGGAACTGATCGTAGCGATCGCCCAGTCGGACGATTTCGACTCTTGCGGTACCCATTTAGTCCATCCTATTTCAGTATCGGGGTGCCCTATGCCCGGAAAGAATAGCACGCGCGCGTAGGGCCGTCAAGTACCTAGTCGAATGCTGCGCCGCAGACAGTTCTATTTGGCCACGAAAGCGCGGACGTTGGCGTCCTTAGCTTCCAGGAGTTTGCGCAGCGCAACAGTGCGCTCCGGGTTACGCGGAGTAGTGTCGACTATTTCTCGCGCCAGAACGCAGAATGGGCGAGATCGCCCCCGTAGAGCTTCCGGCAGATGTGCGTAATGGAAGAACTGCAGAATGTGGTCCTGCTTGATTTCTTCATCGGTGAACTCCTGAGGGCTTGGATGCAGCGCATCTCTTTCGGCGCGCTCCGCCGCGAGGGTCGTCATGCCCAGTGTATTCAGACCAAGCATATGGCGAATCATGGTTTCCGCCTGAACGGCTGTCAGCAAATTGGTGCCGACAGGGGTGCGACCTTTTTCGAAGCTTACGCCGCCATCCGGATCGAAGTCCTGCGGCAGTTTCCACGTCAGGAACCGGTTTACCATTAGTTTGATTTGTTCGTTTGTCATCGTATTTCCAATCTTAAGTGCCGCCGCAAGACCTCTATCTCTAGCCGTTTCCTGACCCAGTATTCCGCGTTAGCGGGGTCGCCCATTTCTTCGGGGTTGCGCACCTTAAACCCGCCGACGATGCAGTCGTGCAGGTCCTCGTGGCTCATCTGGGCAACTGGCGTTCCGCGAAAAGTGTGGTCTAGCATGGTATTCAGGCCTCGACACCGAAAGGGTGGCCGGAGAGCCGCCAGCAACGACAACTCTCCGACCTGGGCTTGGGCTGTCCCCGGCCTCCGTTGTGGCGACCTCTTAGGGACCACTTATTAAAACACGCGCGCGTACGGGGGTCAAGTAGGGGGTAAATACAGAGAACCCCGCCGAGAGGGTATCGCAGCGGGGTTCTCGGGTAACAGTGCCCAAGGACGGTGGAATGGTGAGCTGCCCGCTATCCACTTCGCGTCAGCAGCGCCCTCATCCTTGGGGCTTGTAGGGATACTATACCACGGGGGACACTGGGCTGTCAAGTAGGGGGTAGTGTTCCGGGCATGCGCGCCGAAAGGTCGACCCACGGGATGGCGAAATCGAGCGCCTCATGCTTGTGGAAAATTGGTTGGACGTCCGTTAACTCAACGCCCTCGACAATGTCATGCCACTCAATTTCGCCGGCATTCACAGTGGCGTATTGCGGTTGACCGTGCCCGTAATCGCGGAACAGGTAGTAGTTGTCTCCGTGAAGATATAGACGCATGGCTCTAGGCTCCGTTGGGGATAGGTCAGTGTAGCACGGGGGAGTGAGGGTGTCAAGTAGGTGGGGGTTGAGGCGGCTTAGCTGGTGTGGTATGTGGGTTCTAGGAAGCGGCGCTCCGGGGGAAATGTGGCATTATGATTCGAGGAAGCGCCGAGGCCCAGAAGGGTCCCCCTCGCCTCCGTCTTGGGTCCCTTCTTGCAAGGGGGGATAGCGAAGCACAAGCGCCCCACACAACCGGGAAGCGCAGCATCGGCGCATCGCAACCAACGCGTGTCCACAACTCGCAGACGCAGCGAAGCGGCTCAGCACAACCGCGCCGCAGCCTGCAACCAACGCGTGCGATGAAGCGGCTCGGCACAACCAGCGCAGACGCCTCGCCGCTTCCTCGTGTTCCACGTGAAGCGCCTCGCACACGACGACGCGCAGAGACAGCGCAGCAGCGCTTCGCCACACGCCGCAGCCGGGCAGGCGTGGAACACGAGGAAGCGGCGAGGCGGAGGCGAGGCGGAGGCGCTTCGCACGACGCGGCGGCGAAGCAGGGATGCCACGTGCTACGAACCGATGCCACAGGGGCGGCGGCGAGGCGACGAAGCAGCGAAAGCGAGGCGAATCGCCTGCCCCGTACGCCGCATGCGTGGTCCCACTGGCTGCGGTACGCTACGACGCTACGACTCCCGTACCTGCGGGCCGGGGCGGCCCCCGCTACGGCACTAAGCCGAAAGGGGCCCATAGCCCCGGTACCCGTAGCCCAGCCCCTAGGTACGAGAGAGAAAGGGACGCAGCGTAGCGCAGCCTATGGGCTGCCACACTAGGCGTAGCCAACCCGGAAGCCGCGCATCGTCGCCTCTCCGCCTGCACGCTGGTGCCACATGCCCAGCCGCCGCGCTTCTACAACTCGAAGCCCCTGCTTACAACTCCCGATACTGCGACACCCTGTCACATCCCCCCTATCTTGCGTCGCCTCTCCGCTCGTGGTAAGATGGGGCAGATAAGAGAGACACAGGAGACACCAATGCCCATCACCCACATCGTCGCCGTCCTCCGCCGTGATGGCAAGATCGCCCGCATCCCCGCAGACGCCCCCGCCGCTGCGCATCTGGCCGGTCTGGGCGAGGAAGACGTCGCCGCCGCGATCGCAGAGGCAGGCTGGTGCGGCAGCCATGGCCGGGACCTCCTAGGCGGCACGCGTCCCGTCGTGGTGTTTCCCTGCGACACAAAGCGCATCCCGGCAGCCGCCGCCGCCTATCTCCGCCAGTAACCCAAGCACACAAGGAACCAAGACCATGGAAGACGGCTATCACGTGAACGTCGCCCGCAACACCGAGCGCAAGGCATGGGACAGCACCCCACAGAAGCCGCGCTACGACAGCCACCACTACTGCGCGATCTTCCTAGGCCGCGTCAGCCGCGAAGAGGCGATCGACATGACGCGCGATCTGCAGCAGCGATTCCCCGAGGGCGACGAGCCGGGTCAGTTTCACCTTTCGCTGACGTTCTGGCAGGCGACTGGCCACGGCATCAAGCTCTAGACCCCAAACACACAAGGAACCAAGACCATGCGCATCGTCTACAGCATCGGCACAAGCGGCGGGCCTGAATACCCGACCATGGAGGAAGCAAAGACGCACGTAGAGGCGCTAGGCGAGGGCTATGTCGTAACGTGGGTCGTCCACCCGAACATGCCGCGCTGCCTTCCAGCGGAGGTCTACAAGTCCAGCGCCATGACGAGCTATGTCGACGGCGCATGGCGCGAACACAACATACACGGCTAGGAGACACAACCATGACGATCGCCGAAGCAGTACGAGCCGCGCTGGACGAATGGGCGCAATCCCCGGAGTTCGACCTCGACGACGCAACGGGCCTAATCGAGGGGCACGTAGACGACGCCGTGATCGAGTGGGCAATAGCGCACGGCTACCAACAAGACGATGGCGGCTACTGGCACCGGGCATCTTGACACCCGCCTTTCGGCGTGCTACGATACCCGGATCGACAACAAGGAACACCCCGATGCTCTGGATTTCCTGCCGCTCCGCCCTCGTCGCTCGTGCTTCGTATCGGCCTCGCCGTCTCGTGGATGCCGCTTCGCTCTGGCCTTGGGGCGGGCAGCCGCGCGTTGTGCGTCCCGATGCGTTGCGCTCGGCCCCGCGTCCCGGCGCTGGCTTGCGTTCGCGCGGCCTTCTCGCCTGCGCCCGCTTCTCGATCCCGGCTGTTCCGGCGATCCCCCGGCCCCGCCGCTAGGCGGGGCATCGTCCACCCCAAACACACAAGGAACCCGCACATGCGCAACTTCCTCGACGACTACTGGAACACGCCTGAACCCCAAAGGCGCAATCCCCCGCCCCGCCTTTCGGCGTGGCTTACTGTCTGCACCGAATGCGTCGGCTATCTAGGCTTGGCTGTCGCTATTCTCGCCTGCCTAGCAATCGTGAGGGACACGCTATGAGGTCCCTCAAAAACCGGACGGAGGTCTTCATGACACCGAAAGAACACGTAAAGTACCAGCGCGAAATGGCGAAGCAGCTGAAGAAGGCGATCCCGCTTCGCGACACCCAGATGCGCCTAGTAGGTCAAGTGAGCAGCAACGGAGCGTGTTTCGGCATTACGGCGATGCGCGACCCGCTTGCTCTGATGCCTCTATGGAACGAACGCAAGCACGACGGACTACCCTATCGCACTCACCTGCAAGCGGTGGCGACACTGCGCGGGCTGAGGGTAGTCCACAGACTGCGACACTCTGTCGCACCCTCGGAGTCGAAGGGCACTTGACACAGCCCTCAAGGCATGGTACACTGTTTTTACGGATCGAGACCGATCCGGCGCAACGAAACCAACGGAGCAACGACCATGACCACCGCAACCGAAACCCGCAATGCCGAAGCCCTCGCAATCCTCGCGCAGGCTGAACTCGACGCCGCGCTGCCTAAGAGCGTCGTGTCCGCCAACTACAAGAAGCGCTACGCAGAGCGCGCCCTGACTGCCCGCAAGCCCAAGGACGTCAGCCGCAAGGTCGTCGCCCGCTCGTGTGGCGACTGGCTGGCTCTGGAGCTCGCCAAGCACTGCATCGGCGAAAAGAACAAGCTGAACGTCGACGCATTCACCGCGATCCTCGATGCCAATGGCGTGGATCACAGCCACTGGAACCGCACGAGCAAGGGCTGGCAGGGCCGGTTCCGCATGACGGGCAGGCTCGCCCTGCAGCGGGTCGTCGCCGAGGCTGGCGAAATGGAGCTCGCCGATGGCTCGACCGTTGCTGCACCCAAGACATGGATCGCCAAGCACCAGCACTAACGAGGAAGGCCGCATGCCTTTCGGTGTCCCGCCTCTTGCCCCCATGGGGCGGGCATCCCAAGGGCAATCACGCCCCGAACAAGGAGAGAACTATGGTTAAGGACAAGTACGCCGAGGCGATGCCCGCACCTGACTATCGCGACGATCTGGAACACGCTGTCGCGTATCTGACTATCACCAAGGTCGTGCGCGAAAACCAGCCCATCGTGAGGGGCGCAGCCGAACACAACACGCTCGGCAAGGTGATCGACGACATGCTGGCTGACGTCGCAATGCAGGGCGGCGAAGTCCAGTCGTTCGAGCTCGAAGTCACGTCCGATTACTGGCGCGAGTTCGCCGAAAAAGTGCGGGGCAAAGCAAATGGCCGATAAGAGAGCAACGCCGCTCCGTATCGCTCCAAACGGCAGCATCGAAACTGGAAAACAGGCACCGGCGCAGCGTCCTTTCGGCACCCACCCCGGCCTAACTAACCTCAAATACGCAATCGAGGTGATCGAAGGTCTGCGCTTCATCGGCATGGACCAGAACCCCAAGGGTGTTCGCGACATGCTGTCCACCGGCTGCTTCCAAGTGGAGATGGAGATTCACGACAAGGACGTCGAGATTGCTCGTCTCAGGATGCAGATCGAGAAACTGATAAGCGATGCGGCGTGGGAAGCAAGTGCTCGTCACGCCGAAAGAAGCGGAGGGACGCTATGACCGACGACGCCTACCACATCCATTACATGTCTGTTGAGGAATTGTCAGAGTTCCTATGTGAGAACCCGAACGTGGTTAGCCACAACAAGGACGTCCAGATCTTAGTCCGCAACCGGATAACCGTCCTGCAGCAACGCATCCAGCGGGCGGGTGCTCTTTTCAAGGCGTTGACCGATGGTTGAGAAAACCGGCAACGAAACAGAAATGGACAAAGTCATGGCGATGGACGCGTGGCAGCTGCTAACCTACGCCTTAGAGAATCCCGAGTACCTGTCCGACCCCTATTACAGCCTTATCGGGAACGCAATCAACGCCCGATACGACCAATTGGAGAATGAACGTGGCTGATTTTTTCGCCTTGGGCTTCTACGATTTCGTTGTGATCGGCGTAATGCTGTCGATTGCGGTGGTGGCCCTCGGAACGATGAAGGGTAGTTGACATGGGGTACGCCCTGTGCTACACTACCAGTATCGACAACACAGGAGCGCAGACCATGAGTGTGGAACAGGAAGAGGCTGGCAGGACCATCAGTGAGCCCGTTTACTTGGGCGATGGGCTCTACGCCGAGTTCGACGGCTACCAGATCGAGGTTTACGCCTCCAACGGCGTGGGCAAGAGCGATCGTGTTTACTTTGAACGCGCCGTCGCCGCTGCTTTCATCGCCTACGTTAAGCAGGTGATGCCCGATGACTGACCTTACCGCCATTCTGCCCGCAGGGGCTTTCCAGACCAAGCGGACCGACGAGTTCGCGCCGAAGCTGGGCTTCGAGGAACGCTGCGCTATCTTGGCGCTGTTGCGCGCTGGGGTTCGCCGCCCGATTCTAGCCGCAGCCTTTGGCATCGACAAGCGCACGATCGGCCATATCGGCAACAACGCTTCGCAGCATTACCGCAACGTGCGGCAGGAATACGAAAAGCTGGGCGCGGTCGACTTCAAGGAAAAGTACCTGACCGAGGCAATCCTAGCCAAGCTCAAGGCGGCGGCTGACGAGTTCAAGCCCCCAGAGCCGCGCCTCAATCCCAAGATCAACCCCGCGCAGGCGAGCCCCCGCGCGCGCGGAAAAAGTGGCATCCAGACGGTCAAGCCCGACCAGTGCCGCTTTTCGCACCGCCTCGACATTCAATGGAAAGAGCCACCGGACACCCCTACGACCGGCTGGCATTTCCGCGATCTGGACAGTGACAGCCCAGATGCGTGGTACCACAACGGCGTCGAAAGCCTGAAAACGAGTCAGGCCTGCTTCGCCGAGGCTGTCGCAAACCTCACCGACGACTAAGTTTCTACACCCCGCAACAAAGGAGACGGGAAATGACGACCGAAGTAAATCGTGTCTGCGATTGTGCGACCTGCAAAGAGCAGGCTATTCTGGCCGCAGAGTTTCTGTGCCAGCTGATGGACAAGGGCCACTGCGCCATTTCGGTGGCTGCGGTGGGTTCCGCCATGCAGACCATGATTGCCAGCCTCATGTTTGCCGCAAAAGCGGGCAAGGCTGGTGTCGACACCAGCCACCCGTTGGCCGAACTACTGTTCGTGCCCGAGGTCCACGGCGTGATGAAGGAACTGGACGACGTTATGCTGGCGTTCCTCGAAGAACGGAGCGACGGCGGCACGAGCAAGGCGGCTGGCGACATCGTGCAGGACATGCTGAACGGTGCAGTTGAGCGCGCCAACGAAAAGCGAGTGGGCGACAAGCGCAAGGCGGACTGGGACAAGAAAACCAGCCGCAAACCAACGGCGGACTACGTTGAAGAGCACAAAATCAAAGGAACCGATGACGTCGCTGGTCCGCGCGTCTACGCGTTCACCGGCACGCTTGAGGAACTGATGGAACACCTCAGCGACCCGCGCAACGCGCCGAAGCACTAGGCTCAACACGGGCGGCGCAAATGCCGCCCAACAAGGAGGCATGGGCAAATGCTTGCGATAATACACATAGAATTCGAAAACAACGACCTGATCAACAATCGGTTGACCAAGGATCAGTATACCCAACTTCGCGACCAAGTAGTCGGCCTCCGCCTTTCGGAGTGGGACGACGAAACAAACAAACCCAAAAGCTCTTGGTACGGTTGGGGCGAAGACGTTTGTGTCGACCTCACCGACGACGTTAGGCTGCTGGAAAAGCTCGGCATCAAATACAGCGTCCAGCGTGTCAAGAACACCTACACTCACCTTGCCCCGGCGCAAGACCCTGGCCAGACGCACGTCACCTACAACTTCGCGCTTCCTAACATCGGGCTTCTGGTTATCGATGAAGTTACGTGGCTGGACGATGCGTGCACCGAAGAACTGCAGCGGCACCTCAATGAGAAATGGCGCATCATAGCCGTTTGTCCCCCGAATGGTGCCCGAAGGCCGGACTACATACTAGGACGAACGAAGACCACTTGACACGGCAACATCGCCGTGGTAAAATACACGGGTAGCTAGGGGATTGGCTACCCGTTTTGCGTTTTCAATCCACACACATTGTCAAACGAGGAACCACCACAATGACGATCCATCATTCACAGGTAAAGAAAGCCGAGAAGCTGGGCATCGAGCTCACCGAGGACGGCGATGCGGTGCGGGCGTTCTGGCCCAAGCGCGCGCTGGCCATCGTCGGCGCATCGGCAAGTGACGTAATGGCGCAGATGCAGGCAGCCATCGCCGTGTGCGATGGCGACGAGTACCGGATGCGGGGCGAGGGACGCCTCGTAACGGTAACCCGCATCGAGGATGGCGCATTCTTGGTTGGCTCGCCCATGGCGGCAGTGTCGGCCCACAAGCAGATCAAGCTGGACAAGAACGCGGTCTGGCAGGACACCGACCCGCGCAACACCGAGCTCCCCGATGTCGACCTCACTTCTTTCGATGATACCCCCGGCAACACGGGGGGCTATGACGGCCCTTTTGGTGCAAGCGCCACGGACACTATTGCTTCGGGGACAAAGAGTACTGTTGAGCGCAGCGAAAAGGGCGTGGCCCTTAACGGCGCTATCGCCTACGCCGAGGGCACCCCGGCTGGCGACTGCCCGTACAACAGCGAGGGCGGCGATGACGAATACGAATTGTTCGTAAAGTGGAACGACGACTGGGACGCGGCGGCGGACCTTGCAGCCGAGGAAGAAGGCGAAAAGGGCGGCTCGGTGGTTGCGCAGAAGTACCGCGCCAAATACGCCGAGCTAGGCCACCCCACCCATTGCGGCGACTGGCTGGCAAGCTTGCTCAACAACCTGTGCCTGACCAAGAAAGACACCGATCTGGGCCGATTCGAGACGATCTGCGCCGCCAATGGCGTGGACACCTCCAAGTACAAGCGCGACGGCGTCGGCTGGCAGGGCCGCATCCGAATGACAGGCCGCAACTTGCTGGCCAAGCAGGTCTATCTGGCAGGCGGCGTGATCAAAACCCCGGTGGAGGGGGCGGAGCCCGAATACCGCGCTCCTGCCGACTGGATGCAGATGCAGCGGTTCAAGATGCCGCAGGCTCAGCAGGCCGCGCCCATTCCGGCACCTGCCGCTGCAGCCTGACCCCTCACCAACGTCCGTCCTGCTGCTGGCCCGGAATGCGCCAGCAGCCGCCCTAGGAGGCAAACATGACCGAACTCACGCCGCGTCAGATCGAAGTGAACAGCAAGATCGACGCTATTATCGCCGGGGCTCTGGCCAATAACCTACCCCCTTTCGCTGTGCACTTGCTCGACAAGGTGATGCGGCCTTATGCCCACGCGCTGGATTTTGCCGAGGAACACAAAGTGATGCCGCCCGAAGCGTCGTTCGAAATCGCCAACCTGATGGGGTCGATGGTCGTTGAATTCCTCGTGCGTGCAGTTGACAGGAGGGATGGCCCGCTGGCGGCGGACCAAGCACAGGCGTTCATCAACAACATGACGGACGCCACCAATCAATCCCTCCATGCCAACTTCCAGATGGGGGCAACACAATGAGCAAGACCCGTGACAAGCCCATGACATCGCAGACCAAGGCGGCGCTGATGGACGAGGTGATCGAAAAGTTGATCACCCGGTGGCCCAACGACCCCAAGGCGGCGATGGAGTTCTCGCTCAACTTCTTCACCAGCAACGACCTTGTCGGCATCAAGGCGGAGCTCGACGCATTGGGGACAAGGAGATGATCAGTCACCGCAAACCGAAAAGCGACGACCACATCGAAGTCGGCGACATCGTCATGTGCGTTACTGACGAATACACAAGTGTTCGTTACGGCGACGTCCGCCCTGTGTTGGGCATCAATGAGTACGGCAACCTCAAGCTACCCAACAAGCGATCGCCCTACGACACTTCAGACTACAACCGGGCCAACTTCCGGCTCAAACACAAGAAAATTCACCAACCACAGGAGACGAAAATGGCCGGAGTTATGTTCATCGCAATCCGCATCCACTTTGGCGACAGCGAATTTCGCTACGGCGATTCGATCGAGATGCTAGTAAACACCGTAAACTCCACGAGCACGGGTATCGACAACGACGACATGTTAGCCAGCAAGTCGTACGAAGAGGTAAAGCGATACGTCGAAAGGCGCATCAAGACAAACCCCACCGAAAAGTGGCTGCTGTTCTCGGGCACGACACTGGCCGAGACCCCCACCCCGCCCATCACTTTTCGGAGTGCTTGACCATGGCTGACCGGTACGAACTCGTGCCTAACACGACCAAGTCCAAGTTGCCGGGCATCGACTGCCCGGCTAAGCCCCGCAACCCGATCCGCACGGCTATCCCCATCGTGCGGGAACTAATGGAGTACCTCGATAAGCGGCGCTTCCGCCTGCGGGGTGTCATCGGACAGGACCGCATCTACAAGTGGCGAAGCGGCAAGAGTGGGCCGCAGTTGCAGGCGTTCATCGATCTCGCTGCCCGATACAACTTCGAGGTCATGTTGGTGCCGAAGAACAGGGTGGCCGCAGTGCGGGCGCTGCTGGCCCCCGCCAGCCCCGGTACGCCTGCTACGCCACAGGCTAGCGCGGATACGTCCCGTGGCGCGGGCACCGGGGCCGCTACCGCCGCCCGCACGGGCCAGCAGCGGGCGGCGTGACATGGTCGACGACAACGGCAATGAAAACCTAGGCCGGACGAAGGTCGAAGTCTCATATGTCAATCAGGAGCAAGATTACGAGCTACTCCTGAGGCTCCCGCCGAATGTGCGGGAGTTTGTCCTCTATGACGCTGGTACGCCGTTCAACGTGCAGGACATCTTCGACGGGTACAAGATACTTAGCGACGCCATGCGGGAGCGCAGTATTTACTCCTTCTTTGGTGGCGGCAACCCCGAAAGGGTAAGCGACCGCGAGATTTGGAGTGCTGTCCTTTCGCATCTTAAGAAGGTGTCACGAGAGGACCACATGTTTGTGTACGATGGCACCTATCCGGGTGACATTAGGCATTACCGCCACTCCCTTTCGACGGCAGTTCCAAAACTTCGCCGCATAAGTTGACACGCCTGCCGGGGCGTGGTATAGTGTATCGTCTGTGGTGGACGAAATCCCGGTGGGGCGAAAGGGCGACGGTCCTCCCACCGGGGAAACCACAGAATTGGACACCACAGGCGGAGCAACTCCATGGCATTCGAATCCATCGCTGGCGGCTTTAAGGTCAGCGCCCAAGACCAGCAGCTGGTCAACGCGCAGCGCGCTATCACCAAGGTCATTAACGACCGGTTCATCCAGGTCGGCGCGGTCTTCCTCAAGACCAGCAGCAAGAACCCCCACGAGGATGACTGGTACAAGCGCGGGCATCGCGACACCGATCTTCAAGCGTGGATTGACAATCCCGATCTGAACTACCACAACGCAGGGTTCAACCTGCAGATGGGCTGGCTCGATATCGACATCGACGCAGAGGACCCCGAGTACAACGAATGCATCCTCGCGGCGCTTAATCACCTCAAGATTGACACGCGGTTCAAGTTCGGCCGCCTTTCGGTGGGTGTGGCAAGCCACGTCATGGTTCAGCTGGGGGAGGACGAGGCCACCAACTTCGACAAGCTCACCCGCTTCGAGCCCAAGGAATTCCGGATCGAAGGCAAGCGCTACCACGTTCAGCTGCGCGGCTTCTCCACCAATACGAGCGCCGCCAACGTAGCTAAGTCGGCCAAGCAGACCGTGATGCCGGGTTCCATCTACACCCACAAGACCGAAAGGGACAGGTACGACATCTCTGTCTGGTACGGGCCAGCAGGCGTTGCGACTGAGGTCAAGAACATCACCTCGACGACGCCCCGGCGCGTCAACTTCAACGAGATCGTCCGCGCCATCTGCTTCGGCACATTCCTGTACTGCCTCAAGGAAGAGTGGGTCGAGGGCAGCCGCCAGATGACGGCGCAGAAGGTGACCGGCTGGCTCGCGCGCGTCATGAAGGACAGCGCCGCGATGAATAACCACGAGGTGGTGTCGTCCGACGTGTTTTGCCCCGTCGACGACGAGGGCATCGCCGAATCGCTGCTGTATTTCATCTGCGACTACATGCACGACGACGAAAAGCACATGCGGGTGCGCGCTTTCCATGACGCCGTGGCCAAGCTGGAGCGCAACCCCGACGCCAAGGTTCCCGGCTGGCCCGCAATGGAGCAGCTTATCGGCGGCGCTAAGACGCTGGCGTTGCGTACTGTGTTCATGCCGGGCTCAGACGTGTCGCAGTTGACCAAGATGGCTGAAAGGTACGTGTATGACGAAACTGACAACCAGTACATTGACCGCACTCGCTTCTTCACTACTGGCGGGTTCGTCCATGCCGGTGAAGAACTCGAACGGAGACATCGTGGCGATGTCGTCCGAATTGGCGGGAAACCTAAGCAGGCCTTTTCGGTGTACGAGTCCAGCGACATGCGAAAGCGAGTCGGGTTCAGAGACCTTTATCCAGACCTTAATCCGGGAGGCATTTACCGCATCTCAGGACTGGGGGAAGTCCTCTCTGATGATGACGACGGGGACAATACCGCTCTATCGGTATTTAATACGTGGCGAGGATGGCCTGTGGGTGTTCCGGACAAAGTTGATGAGCGACTACTTTCTGACCTCGTTGGACGTCTCGATACCGTATTGGGATATCTCACCCAGGATAAGGTCGAGCAAATAGACTGGATCAAGCGCTGGATGGCGTGGACGTTCCAGCGCCCCGGCGACAAGCAGCAGATCGCTTGGGTGGTAGTGGGCGAGCAGGGCATCGGCAAATCGTGGATTGGCAACATCTTTATGCGGGCTCTCATGGGCACGCTCTGGGGATCGGCGTCACCGAAAGTGATGGAGGGCGACTTCGTCATTGGGCCGTTCCTCAACAAGATGTTCGTGTTCATCGACGAGGCCAAGTTCCACTCCGAGGTGGGCGTCGACGAAATCAAGAAGCTGATCCGTGGCGTGGACGTTCCCGGAGCGGAGAAGTTCCAGGATGCGCGCAACTATAGACTGTTTGCCCGACTAATGTTTGCGTCCAACCGCATGAACATGAATATCGGTCAAGCCAACGTGCGCGACCGTGCTTTGTTCTATACCCGCGCGTATGACCGCGACTACAAGCGTATGACCGAGGCCGATTTTCGCACTTGGGCGGAGACGCTCAAGCCATGGTTTCAGGAGTACACCGATCTGCTCCAGCAACGAACGGTGCGTGAACACTACATGCACTATTTCCTCAACGTGGTAAAGACCGACAAGTTCGAGGTCGAGAGCATCAAGCATTCCAGCAGCGCCGACGCGCAGATCGTTATCGGCAACATGTCGTGGTCGCGCCGCATCGCCAAGTACATCATCGAAGATGGGCGCATCCACGAGGACCTCGACATCTCGTACCCATTCACGGTGCCCGAGCTCAACCGGCGTGTGGTCGACGTGTGCAGGGAGCTAGGCATGTCGAATGTGCAGGGCAGCCACATCTTGGCGGAGTTCGAGAGCGCTGGTGTCCTTGAGAAGATCGTAGTCGCCGGTCAGAAGAAGCTGCGCTTCACCCACAAGATCGGCTCCCTCACCCAGTTTTTCGGCGTGGCGATCGGTGTCGACCTCGAACCCCGCTACGAGTTCACCGAAAAGGACATGGGGCCCAACGACTGCGACGGTTCCACCCGCCCCTCATGGCGTGGGTCCAAGCTGGGCGTAGTGGCTCAGAGTAGGGTGTAGGAAGGCAACAGCATTCCTAAGGGGACTTGACGGGCACGTCGCGGCGTGTTAAAGTGAGGGTACATCGCGACGACGATGCCCAATCAAAGGAGAAGACAATGAGCCGCAAGAATAACGCCGCCGAGGAAACCCAGATGGAAGACCAGATGGAAGACCAGACCGAAACCGTCGAACAGCCCGTCGCCGAAGCTGCGCCGGTCGCCGCCGAGAAGACGACCAAGTCGATCGTTCCTGCCAAGTACGCCGGCAAGTACAAGGGCGGCGGCTCCGATCCGCTGGCCGAGTTCATCAAGAGCCAGTCGACCGGCAAGGACGGTTTCGAGTTCACCGCTTTCTTCACGCTCTGCCGTAAGAACGGTCTGCCCGAAGACAAGGTCGCTCACTACGAATCGCAGGTCGCCGAAAAGCTCCAGGGCGCCAATGGTCGCGCTCGCATGACGCTCCGCAACATGCTGGCGACGATAGCCCGCAAGAACGGCAAGCTGATTGCGCTCAACGGCGAGGAAGTCGAAGTGGCGGTCGCCAAGCCCGCAGTTTCCGGCGCCGCTGCTGCCGCTCAGGCATCGGCTGCAACGGAAGAGCAGACGTCGGCCGAATAAGGTCGCCGTCACTCTGGTGCCCGTCGCGTAGAGTTCGACGGGCACCACTATCCCGGTGCATCGTGCAAAGTCCTAGCCGACTGAACAGGGGTTCAAGTCCCCGACCGGGGCTCTACTTTTCCAAGGGGTGTCTAGGTTCCGCTGTCACGGGGCCGAAAAGTCGGGGGTTGACAGACCCTAAAGCTTCGTCTCATAAACGGGCTGAAACGATCTGGCCCCCTTTGAAAAGTAGAGTAGCCGCCTAAGTGGTCACGCACTCTGGCGCTCGAACGCCCCGAAGGTTTGGCACGCACCTTCGGGGCGTTCTCGTATTTCCCGGACCCCTTGACTGGCCCCCTGCGCCGTGGTATACTCTAACTACGGTCCGAGAGCGGCCCGGTACAACGGAGATAACGGTGAAAGATTCCACGCTAGAACTAATGGGCAAGATTTGTCGCGGGATGGTCGGACTGGCCGAGATGATCCGCGACGACACGGCAGAGGTCACCAAGACCCGTGACCATATCGCCGTCATCAAGCACTACAATCACATACGCATCGCTAATGAAACCATCAAGGAAGCCCGAAAGGCGCTGGACCAGATGGAAGAGGAACTGTCCCGCGAGACGGTACCCGAGGTGATGCGTGAAAACAGCGTCAAGACCACCACGGTCGAAGGCGTCGGCAGGGTCACCATTTCGGCGCGGACGTCCTGTTCCATGATCGACAAAGAGCTCGGCATGGAGTGGCTCACTGCCAACGGCCACGGGGGCATGATTCAGCCCACCGTCAACGCCTCTACGCTCGGCGCTTTCGCCAAGTCGCAGATGGAAGAAGGTCGCGAGCTCCCGGTGGACAGGTTCAAGACGAGCCTGATGACCTACACGAGCATCACCAAGGTCAAGTAGATGGAACACGATCAGTCCAGCAATTTAAGGGCTGTCGCGCCGCTGCGCAGGTTTCGCGTGCGAGTGTTCGAGAATGACTGCCACTACGACGTGTTCGTAACAGCGCACCTCGTGTTCAATAACAAGGATCGCGGCGAGGGCTTAGTTTTTCGCCGCTATTATGAGGACAGCGTCCGCACCGAAAAGGTCGCTGAATTTGAGCCCGGAACCTTCACCTTCTATGAGGAAGTCGACCAATGACTGAACTTGTCAAGACCAACACCCAGTTGCCCGCTCACTTGCAGGGCGTCCAGAAATCCGCCAAGCTCGGCAACGTCGACAGCAGCGACCTGATTCTTCCCCGCGTCAAGCTTCTGCAGGCCGTATCGCCGGAGCTTGACGCTTTCAACAACGCCAAGAAGGGCGAGTTCTGGCACACTATCGCTGGCGAATCGCTCGGCACGGTTCTGCGCGGCATCCCGATTGTGGTCCGCAAGTCTTATGTCCTGTGGTCGCCGCGCGGCGATGATCGCGGCGTTCTGGCCCGCGCCAACGACGGGCTCAACTGGGACGCCCCGGCAGGCACCGAGTTCACGGTCAAGCCGAAAAAGAGCCCCCACAACGTCACCTACAAGCTCGGCGACACCGTTCATGACCGCGTCGACGGCCTGCCCGCCCTTTCGGAGTTTGGCTCGTCCATTCCGGGCGACACCAATTCGCCCCCGGCAGCGGCGCTCACCTACCAAATCCTCTGGTACTTTCCCGACCTTCCAGGCATGTCGCCCGCGATCATGCTCAACACCCGCTCGTCGGTGAAGCCCGGCAAGGACCTTATCTCCAAGATCGACATGCGGCCCGTCGACCATTACGCCGGGGCGTACCAGATCAGCATCGCCAAGGAAGTCGGCGATGATGGCGACTTCTACAACTACCGCTACGCGATGGACGGCTACGCGACCGAGGACGAGTTCACCTTCGCTAAGCAGCTGTTCGAGCGGTTCGGCGGCGCTGACTGGAAAGCCAACGACGAAGACACCAGCGACGACGACGCCAAGGCAGGCGGCGGCGGCAAGTCGTCGGGCGGCGCAAAAGACAGCAAGAAGTTCTAGCAGCAGAGCCGGGTCGACAAAGCGACCGTAAAGCTGCCCTACTCGGTTGGTGCGCCGTCGATGGCCACCTTGAACCAGATCAGACGGAGCCGGTAGGGCGGCAGGTGGACAGGCAAGGCAGGCGTTTACGCCACAGCTAGACGGGGCAGGAATTGGCGCTAGTCGCATCTCTTTCCTGCCCCACTCCTTTCGGAGGTAATCATGGCAATGTACCCCATAAACACGCCGCTCGAAAAGTGGCTCACCATCTGGGTTTTCCACGAGGTGGAACGCATCGTAGACGCGAAGTCTAAGGCGAAAGAACGCTTCAAGTTCTCTGGTATGTCTCCTGAGCAGCGGCGGGCAGCTGGGCTTCCCACCAATCGCGAGGCGGCAATCGCCTACATCAAGCAACAGTGCGCAGACCGCATCGAGGTCGACGAGGTGGGCAACACATGGCTGAGGTAGGCGGTGCCAATGTCCTCAAAAGCGTGAAGCTAGCCAACGCCAAGTTGCGCAGGCTCCGCGATCAGTTTCGCACATACAGGGGCCTCGAAAACAACTACAGTAAGAAAGCTTCAAGGAAGCTCCAGGAGATAGCGATGACCCGCCATCTGATGAAAGAGAATGGGATACCAGAAGATGAGTGACTATCTCGACGCAATTGACCCCGAACTAGCGCTGATGATCGTGCGGGAAAGTAAGGTGATCGCCTATGACACCGAAACTTCCGGCCTTGTCCACGGCGTTGCCTTCATCTGCGGGTATGTCATCACCGATCACTCGCACTCCCTTTACATTCCGGTCCGCCACGAGGGCGGCGGCAACATTCCGTTCGTCGAGGAATTCGAGCAGGAGCTCAACGCGGCGTTTCAAGAGCGCGGGCGTCTCGGCCTTCGCACGGTCGGTCACAACCTTGGCTTCGATCTGCGCATGTCGGCGTGGCACAACGTCTGGCCCCAAAGCCCCCTCGAAGACACGTTGATCAATGAAGGTCTGATCGACGACCGGACCATCGGTTACGGCCTCGACGACTGTTGCCGCAGACACCAAGTCACCGCCAAGAAGGGCGACGAGCTCTACCGCGCTATCGCTGAGAGGTTCGGCGGAATCCCCGATCGCAAACAGATGGCTAACTTCTGGCGGATGCCGGGGGACCAATTCGAAGTGGTGGACTACGCCACGGGTGACGGCGTGTCGACGTTGGAGTTGTGGTCGTCACAGAACGTGCTGCTCGACCAAGAACAGCTGAGGGTTCCGTGGCAGCTGGAGTGCGACCTCCTGCCCTACCTCGCCCGCATGCACAGACGCGGAATCCGAATTGACGCCGACTACGCCGAAAGGGTGGAGGACGACCTCAAGGATCAGATCAAGGAAGCCAGTTCCGTATTTTCGGCGGGTTTCAACGTCCGGTCCCCCAAGGAAGTCGAGGCGCTGTATCGGGCCAACGGCTACGGCGACGACTCCTTCGATCGCACGGATACCGGCAAGGTTTCCTTCACCGAAAGCTGGCTCGAAACTAATGAGATCGGCAGCAGCATCCTCGGCGTTCGCCGTCTGGAAAAGGCGCGCGACAGCTTTATCGCCCCGCTCGCCGTCACCAACAACATCGCTGGGCGGGTTCACGCCACGCTCAATCAGTCCAAATCCGACGAATACGGCGTTGCTGGTTCCCGCCTCTCCTGCTCGGTCCCCAATCTCCAGGCGTTCCCCAAGCGCAACAAGCAGGTCGGCAAGGTCGTGCGCCGCCTAGTCATTGCTGATGACGGTATGTTGCTGGAGGAAGGCGATGCGATGCAGCAGGAGCCGCGCTTCTTTGCCCATTACAGTGAAGACGAGGCGCTGCTTCACGGCTACAACACCGACCCGTCCTTCTCGGTCCACCATCGCGCCAACGACATGATGTTCGACGGGCAGGAGTACGATAAGGCCAAGCGCATGGCCATGGGCATCCTTTCGATGATGTACCCCAGGGCGCTGGCTGGCCATCTGCGCATCAGCGTCAAGGAAGCCTCGGCGCTGCGGCAAAAGTTCCTCTACGAGGCGTTCCCCGCGATCGGCCAGTTCCAAAAGGACGTGGTCAGTGTATTCGAGAGCCGGGGTTATGTTCGCTCGATCCTAGGCCGAAAAGCGAGGCTGGAGACGAGCAAGTGGGCGTACAAGGGCGTGTCGCGCGTGATCCAGAACAGCGGCGGCGACCATATCAAGACGTGCATTCTGCGCGCCTGCCAGTACGAGGACGCCTACCCCGACTTGGTTCAAATCCTACTGTCCATTCACGACTCCGTTATGTGGCAGCGCGACCCGGCCCACTCCCCCAAGGAGTTGGTGCGCGTAATGGAGAACGTGCCGCACGAGCCGCAGTTCAACCTCCGCCTGCCCATTCCTTTCGAGGTGGGCTCCGCTCGCAACTGGTCGGACGCGTCGTACGGCCCCAAGATCAAGGATAAGATGGGATGGCAAATCTAGGCAACTCGATTCGTCCGAAAGGTAAGTCGTTCCACAGCATCATGCGGGCTGTTATGGCGGCGATATCCGAGCCAGACACAAGCGTGGTCCACATCAGCGACTCCCTTCACACAGCGCGGCATCACATGCAATACGCGGCCCACATCGTTCAGCCGCTTGGCGAGTTCGCCAAAGTGCGCCTGACAGACATGTGGATTGTGTTCGACAACGGGTCGCGAGTCAACTTTGTGTCGGGGCGTGACACCTACTGGGTAAAGGGCAACCGGCACCGCAGATTCTTCATCGACCATTACGCGTTCGAAGAGGGGTTGACACCGGTTGAGCTCCGTGGTAAAGTGGAGGTGTAGGGGATGGTAGTCCGGCCTAATGACCCAACCGTGGCGATTGAGGGGAAAATTGAGCACAAAGCACCGAAATCGTACCTTATGGAACTTACGCTCGGTGGCCGCTATTTCGTGCCGTTTTCTCAGATACTCGGCGGCATGGACGGTATCGGTGACCCGGACGGCCACGGCAATTTCCAAATCGAAGTCTCGCAGTGGTGGTGGGACAGGAAAACGGAGGTAGAGGATACGCGATGAAGCCGGAAGCGAAAGCTAAGAACGCGATTGTCGACGCCTTCCAGGAGGGTGGGCATTATGCGCGCCGCTTCGAGGATCAGTTCTATGTCGGTTTCCCCGATATGATACTGATACCTCGCGGCTATCCGGCTTTCTTCACCGAGGCTAAGATTGTCGACGGGCTGCAATTCAAGCCCCGACTTCGGCAATGGGTTGAGCTTGACCGGCTGTCCCTTTCGCCGAAGCACGTGATTCCCACAATGTTGGGGGTAAAGGCGGGTGTCCACTACCTGCACAAGTTCGCCAAAATCGTGCACATTGTCGACTGCGTAAAGCAGCGGGATGGCGAACACATAGTGGATTTGTTCAAGCGATACTACCACGAAAGGATGGAATTATGAGTGACAACAAACGCGTTGCCGGTGACCTCATCACCCAAGCGGCCAAGACAGTCCTGAAAGACCGCCCCGGCGTCCACGGGTCGGTTGAAAACAGCTTCCAGATGATCGCCGACCTCTGGAACGTGCGTATCGCCCACAAGCGCGCCATTCACGGCAGCGATGCTCTGCTCAACCCGGCTGACGTGGCGCAGTTCATGGCCGACCTCAAGTCGTGCCGCACCTCTTACGGCGACCCGATGAACGCTGACAACTTCGTCGACGGCATCGGCTACCTCGCCTTGGCGGGCATGCTCACCTTGCCCGACCCAGACGCTTCCAAATCGGTGGGGGACGAGCTCGAAAAAGAGTTCCCGCCAATAAGCGGCAAGACCGTTCACACCAACATCAACGCGTAAGGACACGACAAATGCACAGCGTCCCCTTGTTCGAAGCGACCGGAGCTCACGTTCTGGTCGATGGTCAATACGGCTCCACGGGCAAGGGGGTGCTGGCCGCTTGGCTGGCACTCAGGGCCATGGAGCGGGGTATCGTTTTCGACACTGTCGTCAGCAATGCCGGTCCGAACTCTGGTCACACGTTTTACCACGGCAGCGAAAAGCACGTCCTGAAACAGCTGCCCACGTTCGCCGTAGCGTCCTACCTTCTCCACAACGAGGACTTCGCTCCGGACGTCGTCCTTTCGGCGGGCGCGATCATCGACCCTATTCAGCTGGGCGTCGAGGCCGAAAAGTACCCCGGCATCACGATCCATGTTCACCCCAATGCGGCGGTCATCACCGCCGAGGACCGGGCGGCGGAGCATTCCGGCACCATAGCCGCCGTGGCTGGTACCCGAAGTGGCACTGGCGCGGCGCTAGCCCGGAAGGTGCAGCGGGACCCCAAGGCGGTGGTAGCGGGTGCGAGGCTGCCGGTCCAGATGACCTCGCAGCCCAACATCAAGGTCGCCGCCGTTGAGCACGACGCCTACAACGATCGGGTGTTCGTCGAGGTGAGCCAGGGTTTTTCGTTGGGCATTAACCAGCCGTTCTATCCGAAGGTCACGAGCAGGGAGTGCACCGTTGCACAAGCCATCGCTGATGCTGGTATTCCGCCGAGGCACGTCACCAAGACTTACCTATCGCTTCGTACTTTTCCGATACGCGTCGGCAACGTGGATGGGCACGACAGCGGGGACTGGTACCCCGATCAGGTTGAAACTGACTGGGTCGCGCTCGGTGTCGAACCAGAACTCACCACCGTCACCCAGAGGGTGAGGCGTGTCGCAACATGGTCCGAGGAACAATTCCTCGATGCCTGCCGTGCCAATGACCCGGACATTGTGTTCCTGAACTTCCTCAACTATATTGATGACGTGGAAGTTCGCATGCGGTTCATCGACGGCGTTGCCGATCTTCGGGACAACCTGCCCCGCTGGTACGATATCTACGGCAGCACCGGCCCCAAGTCGGAGGACGTAAGCTACTATGGTTAACCACACTTACGACGATGACTACGAGGAAGAAATAGTGCGCAACGAAAAGGAACACTCTACGCACCCGGTCCGCCCCTTGGTGCCCCGCCTATCCAGAGAAGACATGGAACAAATCGCTAGCAGGGTAGAGAAGGCGGCGGGCGTAGATTTCCACGTGAATCTTCAATCTCCGCCCAATCAGCCCCTGACGATCGAAATCCCAAGCGAGGTCCTCCAGTATCGCGAAGATATCCGCCGCTTCGTCGACGCGATGCTCTACAAATTGAAGGTCCACCACCGAAAAGGCAGGTGGGAGGGTAAGACCATCGACGAATATCTGCCGCTATTGGAGGGGGAGGTGGCCGAGCTACGGGAAGCCTGTGGCGGCGGCAACTTGATAGAGATACTCATGGAGGCCGCTGACACCGCCAACATGGCTATGATCATATCAGCAATAGCGGTGGAGCGAGGGAAATGAGTACGCCTTTCATGGGTACTGTAGGTTTCGACACCGGAATCAAGGACAAGCACGGGAACCCCATCCACATCGGGGACGAGCTACGTTTCGACGAAAGGGAGTGGGGCGGACCCTGCATATTCACGGTGGGGTTCGTCGACGGAGAGTTGACGGGCTGCGGCTCGATCGGTGACTGGTCGGAATGGTGCGAGGTGGTGCAGAAATGACCAGTCGCCCTACACACGACGCGGTGCAGATCGTCAAGGCCGTCCTTTGGGAAGAAGCCAAAGGCAAGCTCCGAGCCCTCGTTGCCGCCGAGGGGTCAAGATACAGCACTCCTGAAAAGGGCGAGCCCTTCAAGCACGAGGTAATCTCGGAGGAAATCGAGGCGTTCATCAAGGCTTTTGAGGGCGAGGAGTACAATCTGTGACCAGTCGCAACACAATTTTCAACGAGTTGGATCACCGCCTTTCGGTCGTTAAGCGTTGGGGCATCCTCCACACAATCCAGACGCAATCGGTGGCGGAGCATTGCTTCAACGTTCAGCGCATCGCCATGCGGATTGCGCGAGAATGGTTCGGGATACAGAACCCCTCCGTTATGCTCCAGATTGCCGAAAGGGCGCACCACCACGACGATCTGGAATCGGTGATGGGCGACCCGCCCACGATGATCAAGCCGTACCTCGACGAGGAAGGCATGGCGAGGGATCACGCCGATCTTGTGCCGATACGCACGGTCAATAACGAAGTGAAGCGAATCGTCAAGCTGGCCGACATGCTTGAGGCGTTCCACTTCATCTGCATCGAGCGGTTGCTCGGCAACAGGTTTGTCGAGAACCACTACAAGAGCTACTGGAACGAAATCGGTGACTACGTGATCACGGCGTTCCCGGATTGTAACATATGGGGCGACGTGTCAGGTGTCATGGAGAACATGGCGAACGACATCTCCGAACGCCACAGCAAGCGGGGCCGCTGACATGCAGCTTTTCGATGTGCAGAAGGAAGGCTTGCGGCGCAGCGGCGGCGCTCGTGGCTTCGGGTATTTCATGGAGCAGGGCCTCGGTAAGACGTTGACCGCCGAGGCCGACTACCTGGAACGCGTGGCAGAAGGTAACGCCGACCGTTCCATCGTGGTGTGCCCCAATTCGTTCAAGGGCGGGTGGGTGTCGGACGCCGAAAAGCACGGGCTGGAAATCGACCAGATGGTTTACGACAGCGGCAGCAACGCCGCGTCGTATTGGGCGAACCGTCCGTCCAATCGCCCCAAGCAACTGATCATCAACTACGAGGCCATCCGCTCCGAAGCGACGATGAACTTCCTTAAGGGGTTCATGCTCAACCGCCGCGTTTTCGGCATATTTGACGAGAGCATCAAGCTCAAGACATTCAACAGCAGCCAGACCAAGGCCGCCATCGAAATCAGCAAGGATTTTTCCTACTCCCGCATCCTTTCGGGGAAGCCGGTTTCGCAGGGTCCGCATGACTTGTGGGCGCAGATGCGCGTCATCGGTCAGCTGAATGGTCGCGAGTACTATCCGTTCAAGACTATGTTCTGCAAGATGGGCGGCTTCAAGATGAAGCAGGTGATGGGGGTCCAGAACGAGGATTTTCTCCGCCCGATGATCGAACCGCATGTGTTCCGGGCCACTAAGCTGGACTGGACCGACCTACCGCCCAAGCTGTACACCAGCCGGGAATACAAGATGTCGGGTGACATGCTCACTATGTACAAGCAGATGCATGAGGAATTCGTTGTTTGGCTCAACGAAGATGAGAATGTATCGGTAGACGCCGCCATCACGAAGTACATCAAGCTGGCGCAGATTCAGTGCGGCTGGATTTACGACAACGAAGGCAAAGTCCGCCAGCTGGTCGACGACGAAAAGAACCCGCGCCTAAACCTGCTGTCTGACACGATTGAAGAAGAGATCGTGGGCAAGACAATCGTCGTGTATCACCACAAGCCGGTGTACGACCAATTGATGCGGCGCTTCAAGCATCTGAACCCGGCGTGGATCAAAGGGAAGATGAAGTCGGAAGAGATTGAGGCCCAAAAGCGCCGCTTCAATGAGGACGACGACTGCCGCATCATTTTCTTGCAGGATGACGCCTCGAAGTACGGCCACACGCTTTTGGGCAACCAGTCCAAGACGGAGACGGCTTGCTTCAACACGTTGTTTTATGAGAACAGTTACTCGCTCGACACCCGGAGCCAGATCGAGGACCGAAACCACCGGCATGGGCAGACGATGGATTCGGTCCTCTACACCGATCTAATCGGAAGTCCGCTAGATCGGGATTGTGTTGCGGCTCTGGTGCGCAAGGAAAGTGTTTTCCAAGCTATTTTCGGCCACCTTAGGCGCTAAGGTCTGGGCGGCGGGCTAAGCAGTACGATCACCGTGATGGTGCAGATGATGAACACGCCGAAAAGGAGCAAGTTCACTCGCTGTTCCCCTTCGCCAAAAGCCCGCCGCCGACACCGCCCATCTTGTTTTTCAGGAACTCCTTGAGCCAAGAAGCTTGTTTCTTACCGCCGCCCAACTTGTCTACGAGTTTTTCGATGTTAGCCTTGGTGTAGCTCTTAGCCCCCGCCTTAACCAGTGGCGGGACAATCAGAGCCGAAGTGCCGCCGACAGCTGCGCCGACTGGACCGGCCAGAATGCCGCCCGCCGCCGCGCCGCTTCCGAACGAGCCTAGCTTGGTTGCGGCGCTAACGGCGCTGTTGGCCAGCCCCTGTTCCCAGCCCTCGCCGCGCACGATGTTCTTGAGCAGTTCGGCTTCTTCGTCGTCCATCCCGCGAGTGCCCTTGTTGAGCATCTGACGGAATGGTCCGATCTCGCCGGCGATGGTGCCGCCCGCGTTCTTGCCCTTCTCGATCGCCTGCTCCACGCCCTTTCGGACCTGCAGCGTTCGGTTGCTCTCGCGGGCTCCCTTGATGAGCCTCTGGGCTTCAGCGTTGGACGCGTTCTTCGGCTGGACTGTTTCGACGAAATCGTCGATAGCCCGGCGCATCAGATCGCCCATGTGGCTTACGCCATTGCCCCCGGAAACGTCACGGTCGATGATCTGGCGCTGGGTGTCCAGATCGAGAAGGCTCCGAGGGCTCCGCTCCGAAAAGCGCTTGGCCCGGATTGCGGCGGGCTTGTGCAACTCGGGGTCCATGTGAGCCCCGCGAAGCTTGCCCTGCATGTCCTTCGCCAGCTTGGCGATGTCCTTCGGGTTGTACTCGATGCCCGCATCGTCGACAGCTTTGTAGGCGGCATCCTTTGCCGTGTACATTTCATCCAACGATTTGGGTGGGGTTACGCTGTCGCCCAGAATACCCGGCAGCAAGCCGGTCTTCTTGGACAGCCAGCCAAGTCCGGAGCTCAGCGTCTTGCCGAGCACGGTTCCGCCAGCGCCGCCGACCATGCCTTGAAGCATGCCCGTATCGGCGTCCTCGCCTTCGCCCGCCGCAACGCCGCCGCCAACCAACCCGCCCGCCAACGTCTCGCGTACCATCGACGGCAGGAACCCCGACCCCGAAATAGCGGGCAGCGCCGTGCCAACTGCCGTCGAGGCGATCTTGCTCGGGGCGATCAGAGCGAGAATATCTGTACCGATCTTGGCTGATCCCGCCCTTTCTCGAGCTTCTTCACTCTTTTGCGCTTCTGCTTCCGGGTTAGGTAGAAGCTTGTTGAGCTGCCCAAAAGTGATAGTATCTGCAAAATTTCTGGCGGTATCGTCCGCCGCTTGTGCGGCTTGCAAGTACCAGGGTTGCGCACGGAATTTTTCCACCGCAGTTGGCTCCGGCGTCAATGCCGCAGCTTGGGACATCGATTTGATCTCAGCGGCCAGACGGCGGGCAGCGTTGGTGTCGCCCGCCTTGTCCGCGTTACGGAGAGCTTTCTCGAGTTGTTCGCGTGTCGCCATATCAGTCCCCGTACTGCTTGACCAGATCTTCGATGCTGCCCTCTTCGGCCTTAGGTGCTTCCGGGGCCTGCACTTTTCGAAGCATCCGGCGGACCTTCTCGCGGTCCTTCTCTTCCGGATAGCTGTTGATCAGAGTGTCAACATCGGTGTTGTACTGCTCGATTTTCTTGCGTGCGCCCTTCTCCATGATGTCGAATATTTGGCGCATGCCCTTTTCGGTGAGGGAGATGTCCCCACCAACTGCCTGTTCGATGAACTTGCGGTCGGCGTCCGAAATCGCGGTGCCGGAACCCAGCGCTTTGATCTTGGAGAGGACAGCCTCTTTGAGGGAAGCCTTGAATGCCTCGGTGGTCGACGTCGCTTCATCGGGGATGTCCATGATGTCAGCCCAGACCTTGCGGCCTTCGAGCTCCAACGGCGAAAGGGCGCTGCCGCCGACGATACCCTTGTCGAGCTTGCTGCGAGCATTCGTCACATAGTCGATCGTGTCGCGAGCGCCGGTTGCGGCGTCGAACTCGGTATCGTAGCGCTCGGCGTTGGTCTTCGCGAGCTCCTTGGTGAGGTTGTCGGAGCTATCGCCTGTGTTGACGTCCACCTTCGTCGTGACCGGCTTGGTGAGCCTCCACTCGTCAAAGGACTTGACAGGCTGCTGACGGGATTCCTGATCCAGCCGATACGCCTCGTAGTCCTTCTGATCGGTGGTCACCCCGGTACCTGGAATGTCGTTCTTGCCAACCGGGGTCTTGTCGTCCTTGTATACGGCGAGCTTGCCGCCAGTCTTCGGGTCATCGACAAGCTCAATCTCGCGCTTCTTTGGGACACCCATCGGCGATGAGATGTTGCCGTTTGTTTTGTCAACAATGACGAAAGTGCCGTCTTC
>Ga0247822_10000101_pt1 | contig 36106 bp, 54 predicted proteins | sample 13C_Cellulose_Da_FD_192423 | JGI IMG/M metagenome (GOLD analysis project Ga0247822, IMG submission 192423) | Soil microbial communities from agricultural site in Penn Yan, New York, United States - 13C_Cellulose_Day30 | ecosystem: Environmental > Terrestrial > Soil > Agricultural land | place...
GGTGTACAACCAGCCATTATTGTAAGGGTGTGGTGGGGAGGAAGTACCGCGACACGGTATTGTGATCGTCAGTTTGAAACTGAAGGCTTGGTAGGAAAGCTACTAAGTATCAGTGGCATCGAAGATGTCATTGATATTAATGCTGCTGCTACTTCGGTTTCACTCACGGTTACATTAGACGATGCAGACGGTCAAATTAAGAGGATATATAATCGACAAGACATTCACAAGTTAAGAGTTCAAGTTCTTCAATGGTTTGCAACATTACCTTTGAATGAAGCCTTCGCTATTTTTGAGGGTGAAATTAGTTCACCTATTGTATGGAGCGAAGGTGCTAGGACTCTTACGTTTGATGTGATTTCAAAGCTCGAAGACAAGGAAATGGGCTTCTCAGCAGAGGAAGGGCAATTTCCTTATATTCCAGCTAGCCTTATTGGTAAGGCATGGCCGATTGTGTTTGGACGTGTCGCCGGTATCCAGTTACTAAATCTTACCGAACCACCATCGGCTATCTTGGCGTCAGGCTTTGGGATTGTTAATCAAGAAATATGGGAAGCAGAGCTTGCAGACTTAAATGCTGCTTACCTTTTGGCGTTTCAAAATGCCAATGATGCATATAGACTAGCTTTAAATAATGTATTCATTGCTGGTGCTTTCAAACGTTTCGGTCCGTTGCCTGACGACCCGCAACAAGCTTTGCAGTATGACAACGCCGCTCAGAGCTATTTTGCTCAAGCTAATGAATATACTGAAGAGTACCTTCGTATTCTCGCAGAGATTCAAGCTAAGCAGGAGGAGAAAGAACTCCAAGAAAGCTATGAGTTACGTGTACTTCCGATCGTCCAAACCAATCTTCCTACTGGCTATTCACTAGAAGTAGAGATTGGAAATTATACTGCGAATGCAGTTGTGGTTGGAAGCCAGATTGTACTTACGAATCTTACGGAAATTCTTGACGTAAATGAAAAGGTTGGAACTAACCAGTATAGCTTTGGCTCTCGTGTTAATGAGTATGAGCGCATTACACAAGGGCAAAAGTTCACCTGGATCGATGGCGGAACGACGATTAAAGTCAAGAATTTCCCTCGTTACTACATTGCATCATACGGGCATATTACCGTATTGAACGTGTGGGCGAGGAGTAAATATGGTAGAGCCGTGGTACCGACCGCCTGGTATATTGTCGAACATGTTAATTACGGATCATTACCAGCCACTCGAATCTACTTCCCGACTCCAATCACCTCAATGCCAGGAGATTGGGAAGATGGGGAAATTGAATTCGATGCGGAATCTGATATTGGTCCAAATGTTGTGGACATTATGCAATGGGCTATTGATAATTTTTCTACTTTGGAAAGTGATACGGCATCCTTTAACCATGTTCGCTCTCTTGTTAACGCTTATCCTGCTAATTTTGCATTAATCGAGCGTAAGGATGTTATTCGATTCTTGCAGGAAGTTGCGTTCCAAAGCAGATGTGCAATTTGGGTGAATGATCGCAAATTCTTTTTACGTTATTTACCTGAAAGATTAACCGCAGTTGAGACGATTACTGATAGTGACGTTGAAGTAAATTCATTGACTGTTACGACTACTGAAACAGAACGCTTAGTTACTAAGTTCACAGCTTTGTGGCGAGAGCGGCTAAGTCAGACAGAACCTAATAAAATTATCTATCGAAACAATATTCAAAAATATGGGGTGTTAGAAGAAGAGTACGACTTCTACATTTATAACAATCAAGAGTTAGTTGCTAAGTCTGCTGAGTTTTGGATGATTCGCAAGTCTAACACTTGGAAAAGAATCATTCTTAAAGCTCTGCTGCACAAACTTAGAATCGAAACTTTCGATCCTGTAGAATTCGACTTTGAAGAGAATATTGTTTCGACTTCTCCGGTAATTGGTATTGTTGAAAGGGCTACATTCAATCCTGATGACGATACTATTCAGATTGAAGCGTGGTTACCTATTCGATTAGGGTCAATGGTTGAGTATACTTATGCTTATCCTAAAAATGTAACAGAAGTATATCCAGACAGTGATCCTGATATTAGCACAGGTAATCCGTTTGAGGATGCAACTGGGGAGATTATCCCTGAAATCTTCTTCCCACCAAACCAGCAAGTGACTTACAGTTATTTTAACCCATTCACCAATGGTCGTGGTGTACCGATTGGAGATGCTGGTGATACTGCTCCTGGCTCGTTGGTAACAGCTTTAACTCCGGGTAGTGTTAATGGGAATCGACCAGCAGGAATTGAAACTTTTAACAATGAAAAGAAAACAACTGTTAACCCGATTGACGAATTCGTTTTCAGGGAAGTAAAGCCAAGTAGTTTCTATGCAGAAGTTATTGCACAGACTGATGATCCAAATGTCTACACAATGAATGTGTGGTTGAATGGATTAGCCAATGATCCTACGGAGCTTTCTGTACAAATACCTTATATTCCCGAAGATGAAGTTCTTAACGAAGGTTATTCGATTACAGTAAATCGGGCTGTATTTTATGACTCTGAAGATACTTTAACCTTCGAATACTGGGCAATCCCGCCGCTTTGGGTGGATAATGAAGATAGTTCTGAAGAGTGACGGTTCATTACTCTATAGTGAACCTTTGAAGTTTGGCTTATCGATGTACGCGCCTTCACCAGATAATCCGCGATTAATGGTTCCAAAGTTACCTAAGTGTATTTATAATGAGAATCGCTGTCAACAATTATCATGCGGGCGCGTTAAAATCTTATGGGTGTGTAAATTAAAGCAGATAGCACTCAACCATCTAACTTGTGTGGGTTGTAATGAGCGAAAAGAACAAGAAGAGGGGAGTTCCGAAGCCGTTCTTCCCACACCTAGTTAAATGGAAGTTTCCTGTTGACCGTCCTATCTTTTGGGCCGGTCAACAGGATACTAAGTTTCCTGATACTTATGTCGAGCCTGGGCCTTATAAGCATAACTTGATGCAGATTCCTACGGCGATCCGCTTTATTGTTGGCGGAGCGCCCGCACAAGTAAATGTTAATCGTTGGATTTACTTAGGCTATCGTAGAGTTAGAATCTTTGGACAATGGTTCACCAGACCAGTTTGTCCTTCTGGTGGTATTCTTGAATCGCGTACATGGTGGGATGAATTAACGACAGTAAATGAAATTGCTAGCTTATATGATGCTAATATGACGAGTGCTCAAGCAATTGAGCAAGTTAATTATTCCGCTGAATTTGTGAGTGCAAATTATAGTTTTGGAGCTTTCAACCTCTTTGATCTAATTTCTTTCGGTTACTATGCCAACGGGATTGAATATACTTGTCCTGATATGATGGATTATACCGCACCTTTTTACGTTGCAGAAACTCATCCCACTATCGGACCGACAGGGCCAGATCATGCGAATTCAGGGATTAATTCCTTAACTAATTATATTAATTATTTTAATTATTTAGTGGCTAATCCAAACACTTATTATTTCAGTGCAGCACCGATTAGTGCCCACTATTATCTTAATAATGTGATTAGTGGTAGCTTTCAAACTAATACGTTGAGATGTATTTTTGTCGAAGGAAGTACCGCTCAGCGTGATCCTGAATTTCCTATGCCAACTGGCGATACTAAAAATGTGTCATTGACAGGATTGGACTTAGAACCATGAGTGTTGAAGATATTAAAGCTGAAGTGGAACTTAACTATCCACGTAAGTACGTGGATTTGTATGAAATCGATGAAGAAGATCCTATTGACCCATTAGCTAAGGTTGTACCTACAGTTGAAGATAATTTCTTTGGAACTAATGCTCTTAATTTGTTAGTGTTCACTAAGCTTTATATTAATGATGACGAAGAGTGGGATGCTCAATATGAAGACTCTAAAGCACGACTCCTAGCAACTTATGACAAGTTTGCTAAATATGAACTTCATATTTACATTGATAGTGCAGCCGGAGATATTCTTGATGCAAATGAAGGCCAGTTAGAAACCTTTGAAGAGCTTCTAACTGGCCTTGCTGAAGAGTTGGTTGACTACGGAATCACTTATCACGGTCAAATGAGTAGTGAAACTGGAGAGCTTGGTACTTCAATCAATGAAGTGATTCAGACTTTTATCTCAGACACGTAGTAAGCCTTTGTAGACTTTCGGAAGTGCTTCGCATTCAGCCAGAGCTGAGAAGTGATCTATAATATTAACATTCAATTGCTTTGCAATCCAAGAAAACAATTGTTTGTTGAAGACACACTTTTCAGCTTGTACGCACTGCTTATCATTTACATAATGTGCGCAAATCAAAGTGTCGCGATAATCTTCTGAGAAAATGTCTTGGAAGACATCGTAGCCAAGCCACTTAATGAACATAGATCTTTGTTTTGGCCAACCGTGAGCAAGAGGGATAATTCTCTTTCGTTCCTTTTGGCCAATGCTTTGATACCACTTAATAAAGAAGTCAGCAGCTTTATCTGCGGTAACCGCGGTTAAAATAGCATTCGCAATTCTATTGCGTGGGACTCTACACTTATCGTAATCAATTTCGTTAATATTCTCCGGTCGAATCATCATATTGAAAAGCGGAATTTCACTGTGAATCTCAAGTTTGTGATTCAAAGGTACTACTGCCACTTCCAATAATTCATGTCGCTCCGGATCATTTCCAGTTAGTTCACAACGTACAGCACACAATAAGTTTTCATTAAGGTGCTGCATACCCCAAAAGATTTTACTCACCCTTATACTCCGGGAATAACCATTGAAAGCTCTCCATGTATTTAATGAAGGCTTTTTCTGGAGTCCAACAATAGAAATGTAAATTATCGTAAGGCACACTTTCTAGACACTCAGCTTCATTATTGCGAAGATACTTCATCTCAGTAGCACAAATCCTACTATCAATTACTTTGATAGCTTTACCATCAGGAATGTATCCTAAAAAGAATAGGTAAATCTTATTTTCAAACTCATTAATGAGCTTATTATAGTCAGGCAATAGCTTTTTAACAGGTGAGGCAATATCTCCAAAAACATATTCTGCGGCATCATGTAATAAAAATTCTCTAGCCTCTTTTACACTTGGAGCTAGTCGCGAACCAAGAATAGAGTGTTCGGCATTAGAGTACCAAACATTCATAGCTGCATTAAAGCGACAAGTTCTAGCTAGGTGCCAAGCAATATCGTGAATCTTAATCTCGCCGGGCTTTGGATTAAGAAAGTGTATCGTATTACCTTGCCGCATTCTCAAGTACGGTTCACCCATTTTAAATCTTTCTGTGTTAGAACAAAGAGATATCTACCAAATTCACATTCAATATAATCAGCACTAGCGTAATAGACTTTGATGGTCTTTCCATAAAATGGATGACCACGCTTTACAACTTTACAAATGTCTCCTTGCTTGAACTTAGAAATAACTCTCGGCAAGTTAATTAAATAGTTATGCCGATCGTTTGGATTCTGAAACGGTGTTATCAACGCTTCCTCGTAAGGCTGATAAAGTCTTACCTTGCATACCGTATCCACAAAACCTCCTTAACTCTCGGGCGATCCCCGGAGTGTTCCTCAAGCGAATTCGTTTCCGTGAACGCTTGAGTCATTGCTCGCGTAGTACGCTCCCATGTAATACGCTCAGACCATAACCCCTCTTTATCGTAAATTTCTCTGGTAGCTGGACCGTCATAGCCACTGACTAAAACGGTACCTTTCAAATAAGGAATCCGAGCAATAAGTTCCTTGTGATCGGAAACTGAAAGCTCATGTTCATAGGTTCCAGGGTTGCAATCTAAATAAGTAGGGTCTAGATACCATACAAATCCAGCTTGGTCAAAGTCATCCAGACATTGACGCCAATCAAGATTTTCGATGGTTACAGTCTTTAATCTCCGGTGGATCGGATAGAATAGAGGTAAGGATCGGTGGAGACGATCCGCGAAAGTAATGACAGGGTTTTTACTACGACCAAACGTAGTATTGGGTTTGCAATTAATACTAAAGCGGATCATGTAATACCATCTAGCCGCTCGTTCAACAGTGTCTTCCACGGACTTCCAAGTACGCTTACACCATATGAATTCTTCGCGACTATGGACAGTTTCATTAACTCTCTCCATAAATTTCGGAAAGAGTTCCGGGTCACGCACAACTCTAAAGAAAGAAGTGATCCCGGAATATCTGTCATTGAAGATATCCAGCTTTGAAGGGTTAAGATTAAGCAGCACTGCTCCAGAGCCACCGAAAGCCTCTCCATATCCCTTTCGATCTGTGGGGATATGAGGAAGTATTTTGCTAAGATGTTCTCCTTTTCCACCCGGCCAAGCGAAGGGTAATTTAATATAGTTTTCACGAACTTCCTCATTGCCCATGCCCAGGAGCATTGCTGTCAAATCATTCATTATTAATCCTTCCCGAACGGCTTTCAATATATTTTAGTGCTTCGGAGTAATCTGTAAATTGAGCAACAATAGTATCGTTCATAACATGATAGACTTTGTATAGACCATCTTCATGTATGATCGTAAAGCGTTCCATTATAGCCTCAAGAATTAAGAATGTATCGATCAACGATACGTTCAGCTTCGGCATGAAGCTTATTTAATCCGTCATTATTTTCGACGAGATCATGCCACCGATCCTCCCAACCATTCAAAGCCGTATCAGCAATATCAGTAGGCGCGGGGAGATCAGGACGAGTAATCCTAATCAATGTCCCACCTAACTTTTCGATAGCTTCAAATTCATTAGGAAAACGTAGATCACTGACAAATAGAATGTCAAAATCATCTGTTTTCAAAGCTGCGTTAATCCACACATTATCGTCATATGCACGCATGACGGGAGTACCAATTTCAATTAATAAATCACGAACAGTCTTGCCATTGGCAAGCACATTTTTCTTAGCATATGGGTGATCTGCGTAGTATGTACGTGGTTGAAAGCCTGCCCAACTATACATAATATGGCAAATATCATACACCTTATCTGCAAAGCCACGCCGAACAATACGTTTCGCGCGAAGCTTTGGGCGTAAAATATCAATGCAGAACTTAATCAAAGTGTCTTTGCCAACATACTTTTGATGTCCGAAAGCAATAATTTTCTTCATGATTCCTGTTTGAGATAGTGATTGACTCGTTTGTAGGGTGGTGCCGGTTGCTGACCATTATAATCTTTAACCAACATAATATTACCATAGTGAATATGTTGATTATTAGACAAGCGGCCATGTGGAATGCGATCCGGTAAATCGCGTCCTACACGTTGCTTGCTCCATCGTGGACGTTCATTTTCAGGTAACCAACCGTGGAAGGCTTCCCAAAACTCGTCGCATTCAATGCAGTAGCCAGAAATCTCCATGACCTTTTCAGCCATGAACTGTTCAAGCATAGTCTTATTTTTATCTTCAGCTCGCTTCTTGCTTTCAGTGTTAATTGTAGGTACTGCCAAACGATCATTACTATCAGGCAGTTCCATCGCCATCAAAGCAGCAAGAAAATCAGAAGCTTCTTTCCTAAGTAGAACCATCATTTGTTCCTTAGGAATCAATTCATCTTTCTTAAGCTCGGGCACGAACGCAAGTGTAATGCGTGTATCACCTGGGAAAACAGGGCAGCTTTCCAACTCATTGCTACACTGCACCCAGTGAGTACAATTAGGAATCATGTATCCTTGCGTAAATAAAGGCCGAATCATAATCTCAGGACTAGTCACCCAATCCTTAATTCTATTATACGCGACTTTATCTTGCTTCAAGTCAGTCTCTTCAACAACGCAGAGAATAGCGTTAGCCAATTCACCATTGAAGTTGTTAGAGCTTTGCAACGAATTATCTGCACGAATAACTCCGCGCGTAACAAGAATCTGACTAATCGCTTCGTGGAAGATAGACTTACCACTATTCTGTGGACCATAAAAAGCCAAGTAGGTCATCGGCTTTTCCGGTCTACGAAGTAATGATGCAATCCAAAGCATCAAGAACTCAGCACCATTGTGGATACCAACCTGCTGGCACCATTCATTATTTGCAACAGCGTCATCCAAACCAGAACCACAATGCTTTAAAATCTTTGTCCAGTTAGGATATCTCAAGTTATCGATATCATCTGTTGAAGGTGATACTGCAAGTTGAGCAGCACCACGATTCCATTCACGATTACCGGGATACTCAGGCTGGAACGGCTTGTTAACAAGCGTCCAGGCTTTCATAACACTGCCACCTATAATCTGAGTAATCTCTTTAGAGTCAATGCCAGCAGCACTAAGTGCCAATTTAACGTGAACCAAGGGTTCATTACACCAAGTGCCTTCACGCTTAATGAGCCATCCAGCGTCCTGATCGCTGCTAGTAACAACGTGACGAATAGTATCGTCAAAATCCGCTTTAGTTTCCTCTGTGTTGCTAGTAGGGATTGCTGTCTTGAATACCCGTTTCCAAACTTTCTTATCATTAAGCCATCCCTTCATCTTACCGCCATCGTCACTCCCTTCAGCTTTAATTGAAACTACTAGCTTACCTTCCTTGTAAAGTGGCTTTACTGTAGCTTCCCTAGCAAGTAAAAAAGCCGGGACATCAATATGGATACCCATACGAGTAAAAACGCGCACAACACTTTCGCTATGACGGAAATAATAGCCACCCTTTTCAAGTTCTACTCCATCGTTGAGCCTAGCCAAAGTATGCAAGTCAGGGTCGCGATTAAAGAAGCAACGAGTCCAACCATTACCATCTTGTTCCCAGGACTCGTGTTCCTTAGCACCAAGAGAGTAACGACGAATTGACCAAGCGCCATTGCGGATAGGAAAGCAAAAACAATTGTGGTCAAATCCACGATCTGCTCCGGTAGCAATAGTTTCGAAATTACCCTTGAAACTTAAAGCTGTATGAGCTTCCTTCAAGTGTACAGTGTGGGTGACAAGCATGTAATTGTCATTGTCCCACCACCAAACACATCCGTTATTAGAAAGCCAAGTAATAAGTGCCTGATGCTTTTCATCTAACTGGATACGTTGGCGTTGACCAGTTAATTCTTCAAACAAACGATCAGGGTCATTAACATCAATTTGATGTACAAATGTTGGCAATGCCTTGCTAGAACGCTTTGACACGACGTTCATATGATCGCGCCAGTTCGCAGGCACACTATCAAGAGTCTCACCAACTTTAATTAACTCAAGTCCATGATTCTGCTTTCCATCACGATCATACATCTTCCTGTGCCACACCCACATATTTCCGCCGCACACATCAACCTTTGAACCAAAGTCAAAGCTCGTTAACCCTGAAAGCATAGACAAGATCGCACGAGCAAGTGCAGCGTGTTCTGTGTGATTAGCTGTAGGTACAGGAGTCAAGTAAATGTATAGATGCAGTCCCTTACCTGAAGTGCTACGCCTCAATGTAACGAAAGGTAGCTTTGAAACTATTCGTTGAACGTTCTGCAATTCTTCGTCGGTAAGCTTTTTACCGTGTTTGTCGGAGTGACCAACAATGGCATCAAAATCGAAAGCTACCCAACGACTTACTTTCTCTTGCCAATCCCAACCAGTCATGCCGATACCTTCAGCATGTTCTTCAAGACTAAAGCTGATTGGGGTATCTTTGTAAGTAGGTTCGCTGTTAGCTGCAAGTGGAATTCGAAAAGGCTTCCACGTATTGATACCATCAGTCCAGACATTATATTCGCGACCTTTGAATTCACCTGCGTCTACACGACGCCCACTGTCTCTGCCAACGTTAACCTGGACTTCCATTGCAGGCGAATACAAAGCGGCAAGGTCAGGGTGTGTCTTAGCTTTAAGAAACGCCGCGATAGCCTCAGTCTTCAATGGGTTCATAATACCTCTGTTTGAAAGCGGAACACAACGACATTCTAATTGTTGTTTGAAATTTTGTGGTATTCCTTCCGTATATAGGTGATACGCAGTTTGCAGCCTCAAAAATGGGATTCTGCCGAAAATTAACGTAGTTGTATATGTCGATCTACTACCCCTCCGTATGTGTAATGATGATTGAAAAGAAATGTAGTAAGAGAGAGAGTAGGGATTGGTATACATACTACCTACGCGGTTTTCCGACACTGGGAGGTCAACTACCCAAAATAGAGCAGTGAAATTCCCGTTTTTGGTGCCGCAAACTGCGTATCACTGTTATCCCCGCGGAGTGTCAGGGGAATTGCAATTATCAAACAACAATTAGAACGTCGGAGGTGCTACCGTGATCTAAAGCATGTGTTTGGGCTGGCTTTTGTTGCAACATTCCATACCTATAGGTTCAATGATGACTACTGATTTCAATTTCAAGAACGCGACTCTTCAACGTATTCCTCTTGACAAGATTCGTGAAAACTCTGAAGCTCTCCGCACCGAAGTGGAGAAGGAAACTGAGTCTTACCAGCAGCTTGTTGATAGCGTCCGAAAGCGTGGCGTTCTCAACCCGATTCTGGTCCGCGAGATTAAAGACCCGGTTTCCGGCGAACTGCTTTACGGTCTGATTGACGGTCTGCACCGTTATAACGCATCGATGGATGCGGGTATGACGGACATCCCCGCTCAGGTTGGTAGCCTTGAGGAAGGCGACCTTCTTGAAGCTCAGATCATCGGCAACATCCACCGGATCGAAACAAAGCCTGTGCAGTATAGCAAGGCTCTGTTGAAGATTCTCGGTGCGAATCCCACGCTGACGATGACTGAGTTGGCTGGTCGGCTTTCGCGCTCACCTTCGTGGTTGAACGAGCGACTCGGTCTTCCGAAGCTGGCTGCTGACATCCAGCCGATGGTGGACGACGGGACAGTCACGCTTTCTAACGCTTACGCACTTGCTAAGCTACCTGAAGACAAGCAGAAGGAACTGCTTCAGCAAGCTATCAGCAAGTCGCCTGCTGAGTTCATTCCTCTGGCCACCGCGGTCCAGAAGGAAATCGCTCAGGCGCGTCGTGAGGGACGTAAAGCTGAGACTGACCAGTTCATGCCGGTCGCTCGTCTCCAGCGTCTAGCCGCGATCCGCGATGAAGCGGATATCGCCAGCAAGACGCCGGAAATGTCCAAGATCATTGCTCAAGCAAAGTCTAATGGCGTAGCTTCGGTTGAAGCCGCAGTCGCCTACACTTTGGCTTGGGTGCTTCACCTTGATCCTGCATCTCAGGCGGCTGATAAGGCCAAGTGGGAAGCTGACAAGACGGCTAAGAAGGAAGCCGCTGAACGTAAGAAGGCTGAGAAGGAAGCGGCTAAGAATCAGGCTGCGGCCCAGGTCGCTGCGGGCGTGGCCTAAAGCACACAACTAGCTTGTTGCTAGTTGTCAGTTCGCTGAGGATGTTCCGCCCTCATCGAGCGGAGTAGCCTATGAATAATGGGCTACTCTTTTTCCAGTTTCCTGTTTCCAATTTCCGAGGTTCCTATGTCCGACGAAAATGCTCTTGCTTTGGTCCAATCTATTACGGCGCTTCAAGCAGCGTCGAAGTTCACCGATGACACCTTCAGTGAGGTTGGTGGAACCGGAGCGAACTTCCTTCCCCGATTGCAATTGTTCACTTCAAACAGTGAACAGTGTAAGAAGGGCCAGATTGGTGTGGCAACTTACGGGCTGCTTATTAAGGATGAGCTTACCGAGCTTGGTAAGGACATTCTTGCTATGCCGCTCGCATGGCGTTCCAAAGCAATGTTTGTGAAGTCTGATCCGCCGGTTGCTTACCACAACCAAGCCTCTAAGGAATTCCAAGAGATCAAGGAGAAGGCTAAGGCTGATTCTAACAGCGGCAATCTCTTTGGCCCGGAGTATCTGGTGTGGTTGGGGCCGCAGCATGGCTTTGCGACGTTCTACATGGCTAGTAAAACGGCACGCAATGCCTCTGGTGCTGTTCACGCTTTGCTACCTTCAGACGGTAAGTTCAAAGTCGGTGTATTCTCTTCGGAGTACATCGAAACTAAGGACTACGGATGGCACGGGCCTAAGTGTACGCTTTCGACTCAGACTCTTGAACTGCCGCCTCAGGCTCAGATGGACGCGGTTGTTGCGGACTTCTTGAATCCCCGCGACAGTGCTAAGAAGGAAGCTGCACCAACTGAAGCGGTCAACCAAGACCGCTAACCAAGTCAACCGGCGGCTAGCCAACATAACCTGAGGGGGTGCGTGTTGGACGGGACTAGCCGCCGGTTGTTTCGGAGATCAACATGGCCCGTGTCAGACTTGAAATTGAAGATACTATGATTGAGAAAGAATCTCGTATTACGACGGTCACAGACGAACATAATTTATTCCTTGCGTTAGTTGCCACAATTAAAGCATTCGATTCGGCTAACGAAACGTCCCAAGACTCTTTGGCAACAAAGCTCCATAACTACTTCATGGAAGTAAAATAATGCGTCGGATTCTTCTTGCTTTGATTTGTCTTGTTATTGCAGCTCCTACCGCGGACGCTGGTTTCTTCCGGAAGCGCCGTGCCGCTCGCAGCGGTAACTGCACAACTTATTCTTTTGCTCAAAGCACTTATTATTCTGCTCAAAGCACTTCTAGCTGTGCTAATGGGCAGTGCCCGATTAAGTAAGCTAGGTGACTGCAATCTAAAGGAAGAAAGCTACCGGCCAGTAGCGGCGTGGGTTCGATTCCCACTTGCAGTCCTGGGTGGGGTTTGGTGGCGGGGAATGGGCGACTCCGTTGGTACACTGAACCCCACCCTCATATATTGCCGGATCGATATAGCCATATTTAAAGCTATATCCCCTGAAGACTATGACGGAGGAAAGGGGAGTTCCGTCCGGCCACAACTCATAAGGGATTATCATGAACCTGCCAATCAAGCTAGTTCCGGTTAGTACACCTTTCGTTGATATCTCACACCTACGCCCTCTCATCTCGACAGAAATAATCAATCAAGTTGACGCTAAGAAAATCACTCCTCTTGAAAAATGGAGTGAGTTAATGGATACCCTTGAAATGCAAGGGGAGCAGTTTCGTCATATCTATCAATCCTTCTATTTTCAGGTGCCGCCCGGAACGTACTCCGATTTGGTATCAACACAATTGCTTTCGTTTTCCACATACAGCGAAGGCTTATTAATCTGCGGGCTGGTAAGTGCATCATTCCACAATTGGGTGGAATGCATCGTCGAACTAACTAAGGCTAGCGAAGATTCAGTGACTCGTGTCTTCGGTAACTTAGTATACGACACCTTGAAGAACTTACCACCTTTCAAAGCACTGAAGTTTCAACAGAACTATTCTCTAGTCAAGAGGGTTTGAAATGGTTCCTGATAAGATGCCAGAAGGTGAACGTGATACGCGGATGATTGGGATACAACACAGGCATCAGACTGGTCAACCTTGCACAGATCGTTGTAAGCCTTATTACTTTGGCGTAAAGATTCGGACGACGCACGCTCATCACTACATCAATGGACCTTTTGAACTTAAAGACGAATTCAAAGCAATGAAGGGTGCCCGGTGGATGGGTTATGATAAAGACAATCCAGAAAAGGTATGGCGAGTAGATAATTGCCGACGCAATAACTTTGCTATGGCATATCTTGAAGGGTTGAACCCTTACGCTAAGTATAAGTCCCCGATGAAGGAAGAAGGTTTCCAACTAAGGAAAACGCGCAAAGACTGGTATGGTAAAGAAATTAATATTTACCAGCACCAAATTGAAATGACGTTTCACATGCTCTCTCGCAAGCAATGTATTATTGCTGGTGAGATGGGCGTGGGTAAAACACTTTCAGTCTTTGAAGCTATCGAACTTTCCTTAGTACCTGAAACATGGTACGTTGCTCCTAAGTCTGCTTTGAACTCTGTGAAGCTCGAAGCCCAGAAATGGCGACTTCGCTCTAAGGTTCATTACATGACTTACGAAGAGTTAAAGAAGACTCTTCAAAACTGGGAACCTGGACGACCTCCGCCGCGATTCGTTGTATTTGACGAATCTAGTCGAGTTAAGACTCCGACAAGCCAACGTAGCCAAGCTGCTTTCTACTTGGCTGAAAACATGCGGAATGCTTACGGCGACGACTGCTACATTATTCTAATGTCCGGTTCGCCTGCACCTAAGTCTCCGCTAGACTGGTACTATCAGTGTGAGATTGCTTGTCCCGGCTTTATCCGAGAAGGTGAAATTTATAAGTTCCAAGATCGCCTAGCGATCATGACCGAAAAGGAAGACATTGTCGGAACTCGTTTTCGAAAGCTACTAGGTTGGAAGGACGGGAATACTAATCGTTGTAACTTATGTGCGGGCCGTCCCGATGAAGAAGTTCACACTAATTCTAACGAAATTGGTTACCACCCGTTCCGACCTACAGAGAACGAAGTTGAAAAGCTTTATAAGCGACTTGCTGGTCTAGCTCTAGTTAAGTTGAAGAAAGATTGCCTTGATCTTCCGGAGAAGATTTACAAGCTAATCAAGTTGAAGCCTACTGTTGACTTAATGCGAGCTGCACGCATTGTAACTTCCACTGCAAAATCCGCAATGGAAACAATGACCTTGTTGCGAGAGCTTTCGGATGGATTCCAGTATAAAGACACTGTGTCTGGAACTAAAGCCTGTACAGCTTGTAATGGACAAAAGTTCCGATATCTTGACAATGGCGAAACAGAGCCTTGTAACTTATGCGGCGCAACCGGCACGACAACTAGTTATACGCGGGAATTCATTGAAGTTCCATCTCCTAAGATGGATGCGATGACCGAAATCTTCGATGAGTACGAAGAAGACGGTCGCCTTGTCGTCTATGCTGGTTTCACTGCATCGATTGATAGGCTTTGTAACTTAGCTAAGAAGCTAGGTTGGGAATTCATTCGCGTTGATGGTCGTGGTTACTTTAACTCGATCAATCCCAATTGGGATGCTATACAGACTTTGAAAGAATTCCAAGATAGAGAGAGTAAGTATGATAGGATTGTCTTTATCGGCCACCCAGGTTCTGCTGGTATGGGCCTCACTCTCACTGCTTCTAACACCATTGTCTATTATAGTAACGACTTCAACGCCGAATCACGAATCCAAAGTGAGGATCGTATTCACCGAGCCGGTATGGATACCAATAGGGGTGCCACCATTATTGACCTTTGTCTTCTTCCTACTGACGCTAAAATCCTAGAAAATTTGAAGCGAAAGCGGGAGCTACAAAGTATCACGATTGGTGAACTACAAAGTGCAATCGACAATTACCAATATACCTCAGACTTCACTCCTTGAAGTAATTATATATTTGCGACAAAAGGTACAGGTTAGTCCAACAGCTAACCTGTACCTTTTATTACAGCTCTGTGAAGCTTTGCAAAAAGATAGACTTGAAAACCTCAGCTTTCACATGCAGGTGATAGATGACGCTCAAACGAGTATTTGACTGCCCGATTAAGTATACGGATTGTGAACAAACACACTTTGACGGGACAGATATTGCCCTAGCAATCCGGGAAACTAAATCATACTTGACAACGGGTAAATTGTCAACTATAATTGTAGTGCGGCAGCCTAACGGACGTTGGAAGGTTCAAACGAACGTTATAGCTTTTATCGCCGCACATACTCTCGGTCTGCTTTCAATCCCGGCACAGGAGTTAATCGATGGAAACGAAGTATACTGTTCAAAGCATTCCGATGGACCAAATTCTATCGGACCCTAACTTCAATTGCCGCGGTCACATCGCACCAATTGATGTTATCGACTTAGCGAAAGACATTGAGAAGCGTGGGCTAGACCAACCCATTGTGCTTCAGCCTTACGATAAGCAACCTCCGTTCTTGTATCGGATTGTCGCTGGCCACCGTCGCCATATGGCTTTCCGTATCAATAACAGCACGCACATTCCCGCTTACGTTCGGCCCGATCTGAGTGAAGTTGACGCTCGGATGTTGAATCTGCGGGAGAACCTTCACCGTCAAGAATTGAATATTAAGCAGGAAGCTAAGGCATTAGAGTTCTTTCTGAATTTTAAAAATGAAAGCGGGAAGCTTTTATTTACTGAGAAAGAACTTGCTGATATCTTTGGACAATCTCGTGGTTGGGTGCAAGTTCGTAAGATTCTTTTAGATTTGCCTGAGAGCATTCAGAATGAAGCTGCTGCTGGTATGTTGTCGCAGGATCAAATCCGAAAGGTCTCTAATTGTAAGACTGACGATGACAAGTTTGCTTTAGTTCGCAAGATTAAAGAAACTCGTCTCAAGGGTGATAAGGTAAGGTTGACGCCCTCTATTCAGCGACCTACGGATATCCTCAAGGCAAAGGAACGAAAGAAAGCTGAGATCGAAGAAATGTCGGGACTGGTCTATGACTTGATCGGTCCAGGATTAGTAACTCGATTTGCAGCATGGAGCGCTGGTAATATCTCAACGCTTCAATTCTTTAATTCTTTGCAGGAATATTGTAAGGAAAATAATATTCCTTATAAGACGCCTAAATTCATTGGCGACGGGATTATGGGGATCAAGTCATGATTTCAATTGAACGTATCGATAAAGCTATTAACAAACTTAACGCGTACATTAAAGGAATCCCTCCCGACGAACTTCGCCCAGACAACATTGAGTATGTAAAGCGCGAACAGTTAATTAAAGCTCTCAGTTCCTATAGACCTGTTGTGGCGAAACTAGATAAGATGCTCACGGAACTAGGCGCATGAAACGTTACTCTGTTGGATTTGTTTTGAATGGGGATGGTTCTAAAGTAATCTTAGTTACTAAGAATCATCCTGATTGGCAGAAAGGCTTGTTGAATGGTCCTGGCGGTCATGTATTAGATAATGAGACTTTTCTTCAAGCCGTTGTTCGCGAAGTCTTTGAAGAAACCGGAGTAGAGACTCAGGAAGCCTATTGGCAGTTGATGGCCGAAACTGTTAAGATGGGTCAATATTCTATTCAGTTCTTCAGAGCTTTCGTAAAAGACTTTGAGCCAAAGTCTTTCGTAAGCAGTGATGAGCCAGCAGCTTGGTACGAGGTCAATAACTTACCTCCGCATACTTTATACAACGTCCGTTGGATGTTGCAGATGTTCAATGACACTATGTTACAGTTTCCAGTATTGCTTTATAACAGGTGAGTAATGAAGTGCTTCTTCGATACGGAAACTTGCGGGCTACACGGAATGGCGGTGACTCTTCAGTATGCATATGATGATGGCCCGATTCAGATTCACAATTTTTGGACTCGACCAATTGATGAGAGTCTTGAACTTATTGAAGCGATTGCTCAGATGGAGGTTATTGGCTTTAACTTGGCATTCGACTGGTTTCATCTTCAGAAAATGCATAACACTTTATCGCTCGCTAAGGGCGCATTAGGTGGTAGTGCCTTACCTGAAGACCATATTAATCAGATGGCATTGCTTGAAGAAAAAGCTCGGAACGGCCCTTGTTTGAAGCCGTTCCGAGCTTTGGACTTAATGCTTCATGCTCGTAAGACAGAGTTCCAAATTACAATGGAACGGTCAGATATTAGGATCAGAAAAGTTCCTATTAATCTGGCATGGTCATTAGCTAAGTATCTTGAAGAATCGATTGAACTAGAATCTATTCTCTTTGCTCGCAAGAAGAATAGACTTGCCCCGAAATGGGTAGTTCACGATATTAAAGGTAAAAAAGACTTCAAAGATATTGTTTTGAAGTTCCGCCCGAGTATGGGTTTGAAAGCCCTTGCAGCACACGCCCTTAACATCCCACCTGAAGAAATCCTCAGCTTTGAGGATGTCGAAGTTGATAAGGCATGGTGGCCTTATGACTTAGGATACGCACCCTACGCACTAGCATTAGGTAAGTCTAATAAGTGGCGACCAATTGTCACTATTGGTAAAAAGAAAAAGAAAGTCAGTCTTTGGCCAGCAGTTATTGAACATCATATTTCCCATTGGGAATATAACAAACGTGCTAGACTCTATGCTGTTAAAGATGTTGAATATACTCGTCGTCTGTATCATTATTTCAAGTGTCCTGATATTGATGACGATGATTCCGTTCTCGCCTGTATGGTTGGTAGTGTACGGTGGCGTGGCTTTGCTGTTAATGTTGATGGTATCCGCAAGCTTAGAAATGATGCCGTAGGGACATTAACAAAAGTACCAACTTCTCCAGGTGCTGTTAAGCGCTGGATTAGTGAAGTGCTTTCAGAAACAGAAAAGACAACGTTCACTTCAACTTCAAAGATCGTCTTAGAGAAGATGGCTTCTTTGAAGAACGGTGAACCATGTATGTTTGGACCTTGCGAGCTTTGCAATAATAAAGGAATGATGCCTGCTCCACCTTCCGCTGAAAGAGCCTTTCAGGTTCTTGAAGCTCGGAAGATGTTAAAGGAAATCGAACTCTATGACAAGCTCATTTTGGCAGGACGCCTACATGCCAGCTTTAAAGTTATTGGAGCGCTTTCCGGTCGTATGTCAGGAGCAGATCAACTTAATGCTCAAGGGATCAAACGGACAGAGAAAGTTCGCCGTGAGTTTCCTCTTGCTTTTGGAAGCCTGCGTCTCCGCGGTGGAGACTTCGAAGGTTTTGAAGTTACGTTGGCTGATGCCGCTTATAATGATGAACCGCTTCGCAGAGACTTACTTACGTGCGAAAAATGTCGGGATGTTCAAGTAATCTATTCTAAGGAAAAAGGATTTGCTTGTCCGAAGTGTGGTGCTAATAAGCGGATGAAGATTCACGCTTTGTTCGGAGTTCATGTCTATCCAGATATGGATTACGACCAAATTGTTAAGACTGCTAAGACTGCTGATGACCGTTATAATAAAGCTAAATCTGCCGTTTTTGCCATGATTTATGGTGGAGAAGGCTATACGCTGATGACGCGACTTGGTGTACCTATTGAGGTAGCCAATGAAGCGTACCTTAAATTCACTAACCGTTATAAAGGTGTTGGCCTCGCAAGGCGACGTGTCATTGATGCTTTCTGTTCAATGCGTCAAGAAGGAGGGATCGGTAGCAAGATCGTATGGAAAGATCCTGCTGAATACGTTGAGAATTTCTTCGGTTTCCGACGATATTTTATTCTTGAAAATCGAATCACCAAAGCGTTATTTCAGCTTGCCGAGAACCCGCCAAAAGAATGGCAGAAACTCAAGATTAAAGTCAGAAGGCGTGACCGTGAACAAACTGTAAGTGGTGCTTTACAGTCCGCATTATTTGGCTGTGCGTTTCAGATTCAAGCCGCTAATATGCGTGCAGCCGCCAATCATGAAATCCAAAGCTCTGGTGCCCAAATCACCAAGTTTTGTCAACGTAAGTTATGGGATATTCAGCCTCATGGCGTCCACGATTGGTTAGTACAACCTATGAATATCCACGATGAAATTCTTAGTCCTACTCACCCCGACGTTGCTGAACGGGCAACTAAGGTTATATATGAAGCTGTTGAAGGCTTCCGTGAAAAGGTTCCTCTTATTGAATTTGAATTTAAAGAAATGAGTAACTGGGCAGAAAAATGATTACTAGCGTTCGTAAATCTGTACACGAACGCTGCCTCAATTTCCGTGCTTTAGATCGTCTAGTACAAACTCCAGGATTTGAACATGCTATGCAAATGGACCCTAATAATATTTGGGTCCAGTTTGCTTTAATCAATGGCAACATTGAATGGATTGAAGACTGGATTAAAAAGACGTTAACTAAGGATATTGGCGAAATGAGCCTGCGAGAATTGAGGCAGCTTGCTTCAAAGCTCAATGTTCCTAACTATACTAACTGTTCTAAAGATATCCTCTTAATAAGGGTTCAAAATGTTCTCCGAACTGAAGAGTCTGTTAGCTAGTTGCCACGTTAAGAAAGATGATCCGACTTTTAAGATCATGGCAGACGCTGAACCTAGATACCTTATTCAACGTGCTAAAGAAGAGTTGGCTTTAGCATGTAACGAAACTGATTTTGAAGCAGCAGATAAGAGAATGAAACTCTCGATTGTTCTTACTAATCTGGCGAGGTATAAGCTCAGATGCAACCTTTTAAGCCCAAAGCAACAGTTAGGAACGGCCCCGAAGCCCAAATCCAACAAGCAATCATCGACAAACTCAAACAGCACGACTGGTACGTCAAAGTAATGATTGGCAATATGTACCAGTTTGGAATTCCAGATTTGTTTGCTGCCCATATTAAGTACGGGCAGCGTTGGATTGAAGTTAAAAATCCTGCTAAGTTCAGCTTTACACAAGCACAGATTATTGAATTTCCAAAGTTACACGCAGCAGGTGTAGGTATTTGGATTCTCTTCTCCGCTGAAGATAATGAACTATTGAAGTTATTCAAGCCAGCAAACTGGGGAGAAATATTCTTCAGGTGGAGTGCTAACGCCCACAAATAAGAAAGGTCAATCGTGGCGAAGTATGTCTCTGAATTCTTCAATCTCAATAGCAACTATACAGATAAGCTGCTTAAGCTCAAGCCTAACTTTGGCTACAACGGGTTTGGTGAAATTGTCTTCTACCGTACTTACAGCCGGATCAAAGCTGACGGTACACAAGAGAACTGGCATGATGTCGTTCTTCGCGTTATTAATGGAACGTTTTCGATCCGTAAAGACTGGTACAAGAAAAACTTTATCCAGTGGGACGAAGACTATTGGCAGAGATATGCCTATGAGATGGCAACCGCCATGTTCAAGATGCATTGGCTTCCCGCCGGTCGCGGACTGTGGGCGATGGGGACGCCTTTCGTATTTGAACGCGGTAGTATGGCTCTTAATAATTGCGGCTTTACTGTTCTTGGCGGGAATGATCGTCTCAGTGATGACCTTCACTGGATGATGGATGCTTTGATGTTAGGTGTTGGTGTAGGCTTTCACCCGGTTCGTGAAGAACTGAAAATCTACAAGCCGGTTGGTGAATTCACCCACTACGTTCAAGATAGTCGTGAAGGTTGGGCTGAAAGCACTAAGCTGTTAGTAGATGCCTTCACTAAGCCTGGACATCGTAAGCCTAAGTTCAAGTATGATTTTGTACGTAAAGCTGGATTAGCAATTAAAGGTTTCGGTGGCCTTAGTTCCGGCCCGGAACCGTTGATGACTTTACACAATGATATTGAAGCCTTGTTTGAGACACAAGGGATCGATCCTGTTAGGTTGAAGACGGACATTGGCAACAAGATCGGTGTATGTGTAGTCGCTGGCAATGTTCGTCGATCTGCTGAGCTTTGTGAAGGTGATGTTCAGGACGAATTATTCCTTGATCTCAAGGATTATGACAAGTATCCTGAGCGCGAAGATTTTGGCTACATGAGTAATAATAGTGTCATGCTGGAGCGTGACAGTGATTATGATATGCTTGGGGAGGTAGCAAAACGAGTCGTTGTTCGCGGTGAACCTGGAGTAATTAATCTCCGCAACTTTAAATATGGACGCGTTGGAAAGCCGATCCCGGTTCGTGAAGATAAAGCTCGCGGACTAAATCCTTGCGGGGAAATCCCACTTGAGGATAAGGAACTTTGTAATGTTGTTGAGACTCTGCCAACAGCTTGTCCGAACGTTGAAACGTGGTACAAAGCCTGCGAGTACGCGACGTTCTACGCTTCGACTGTGTCGCTGCTACCTACTCACCGAGAAGAAACTAACCGAGTTGTGGTTCGTAACCGACGAATCGGCGTTGGTATCATTGACTGGACTGGTTGGGTTAAAGAGCAGGGACTTTACAAAGTAACTTCTTACATGCGTAAGGGTTACGACGTTGTAACTAAAGTTAATCAAGAAAGGAATTCTGAAGCTGGTGTTCCGGAGAGTTTGCGTAAGACTACCATTAAGCCAGGCGGTACTACTCCAAAGCTGAAGGGGAAGACTCCCGGTATTGGTAATCCTACGTTTGGTGATACATTGCGTCGGATGTCTGTTGCGGCAAGCAACCCAATTTGTCCAGTGCTTGATGCCGCAAATGTGCCTTATAAGCCTTGCTTCTTTGATCCTGAACGTACTAGAATTTACGAATATCCGATTAAGCAAGGTCCGTCGCAGCCAGCAGAAGAAGTATCGCTTTGGGAACAAGCGATGAATCTTGTGACCGTTCAACGTGAATGGTCAGATAACTCTGTAAGTAATACGCTTTACTTCAAACCGAAGTGGAAGCTAATCTTGAGTCGAGATACTGGTCCTAAGGAACCTTTAGAAGGTTTTGGTCAGTACATTTACGGGTCTTGCGGTTCTGCCTTTTGGGAAAATGCTTTTACTAATTTTCTTGCAACCCCAACGGACAACTTTACCTTAGAAGATACTGCCTATAAGGTTAAGGTTCGATTGAATAAGTTCGGCTCTTATGAGCTTAGAATTTATCAATTTGATCCTATGCATGAAGAAGATGATATCGAAAAGGTATTGTCTGCGATTACTCCTCTGATTAAAGCTTGCTCGCTCCTGCCCCACTCCGCGAAGGGAGCGTATCGTCAGATGCCAGAGGAGGGTATTTCGGCGGAGGAATACGAAACGCGACTGAAAGCCATCAAGAAGATTGATTGGGCTAAGTTCTGCGGATCGGATGGTATTGATGAAAAATTCTGTCAGGGAGCCTCTTGTGAATTACCCTTTGTTAAAGACCGGGCTGATTCTTGATATCAATAATTTATATTTTGCTATCCAGAAGAAGCACGGACAAAGAACGTTAAAGATCACTGAGTATCTTAAAAAGCTTGAAAGTCGCAATCACCTATTGACTTACAAGATTGCTTATGCTAAGCCAGAATCTAGCGATGGCTTCGTACAATTGCTACATAATTTGGGGTTTGAGACACACTTTTGGAAAGGCCCGTATTCTGTAGCAATGGCGTTGCGTGTGGCTGACATTGTGCCTAATGTTGATTCTTTAATCCTAGGAACTAATAGTTCTGAGGCTACAAGAATCTTTCAGTGGGCAAAGTCTAAAGGCAAGATTACTAAATGCTTTGCAGCAGACATTCCTCCATTCTTTAGGCAGTCGGCGGAATGTATTGAAATTCCGCCGGAGATTTTGAATGCACCTGCAACAGCAGCCAAACCGTTGGAGCTGCATTCCAACGTCAATAGCGATGGTACTGAATGTACCAGTGAAGGAACTGCTTGATAAGCTAGGTCACGATGGCTCAGAAATACTCTGGCCAGATCAACCAGAACCACTCCGTAGGAAAGCTTTTCATTATGAAGAATTTCAAATGTTAGCTTTAGATCACTACGGAGTGGTCCTTTGTCCATTCCTCATCGGCCTTCAGTATAGCCCAACAGGTGAGAACGCCCATACCATTAAGTTTGATTTGCAAGGAGTCCTAGATATATGTGACGGCGTTCTACTTGGCTCCTATATTGGGTCAAATAAGAACCATGCGGTTGCATGGAATGCAACAGAAAGGTTACTTTATGATCCCTCCGGCCCTAAAAAGGTCTCTCCCGACACCTTTCAAGTTAACGTTTTTCTCGCCGCCTTCCGAAGCGGAAGCTGAGTTCTTCGACGTAATAGAACAACTTGAAAGGGTCGCTAAAGGGTTCGCTCGCCGTAGGTTGAAATCGATAGACGAAATGTTTGTAGATGAATGTATAGCGGAAGCCTATTTTGTAATAGTGGAGTTGATCTATACTTCACTTGAAAGCATTAAGGCTGAATACCCTAACTTAGATGACCGCTACAAATTCTACAGAACTACTGTCGGTTACAAATTGAAAGAGTATTGGTCCTACCGTGCAACATCTACCATCTCATTCCTTAAAAAGAAAGGAATCTCTGTACAGCATTACTCTCTTTGGGAGGGTGCCGCAATTCAATACCATAGTAGTCTAGATATCTACATCGCTATGGAACATGCTGCTCGCAATGACCTTGAACGAAAGGTTGTTGAGTTAACAGCAATGGGCAACCCTAAGGAACTAATTGCTGAAAAGTGTGCTTTGAAACCGAAGCAAATTACTAAGATACTGAAGCGTGTAGAGAATAGGTTAAAAGCATGAATACTTTTCTACCGTATCCTAGCTTTAAAAAATCCGCTGAAGTATTAGATACAAAACGCTTAGGCAAACAACGTGTTGAAGTTCTACAATTAGTTAAATGCATTACTGAAGAAAAGAAAGGATGGGCTAATCATCCTGCAACAGTAATGTGGCGACCATACCTCGATGCTTTGATTCATTATGGAATGACTTGTGCAAAGGTATGGCAAAAGCGTGGGTATAAGGATACGGTATGGCTGTCATTGTATATGTACCTTGAATCCCCGTTGGATCAAGGTGTAATGTATCCTCCGTGGTTTGGCAGCAGGAGATTTCATGCATCACACCGTAGTAACCTCTTGCGAAAAGATTCAAAGCATTACAAACAATTCGAATGGCTTGAGCGGGACAACTTGTCATACTTCTGGCCAAAACCAGACTACTCCTGGAGAGATTCCAAAGCGTCGGACAGTCAAGACTATTATTATTTTGGATAGTTGGAAGTATCAATTAGAAGTTGAGCTAACCGCCTCGAATGAGCATGATAATATGCTCAACATCCAACGTGCAGTAGATCAGTTCATTTACTCAATCTTTCGAGGGAAAAGTGACAAGCCTCCGACTTCGGCTAGCTAAAGCTCGTATCGCGTGGCACATGCAAGGTCATGGCTTTGACGATGAACAACAAGAGCGTTTGATGGGTCGTTTGGGTGATGGCAAGATTCTTGAGATTATCAAGAAGTATGGTCCAATCGTTTTTCAAATTTTTATTAAATATATTTTGCCGTTCCTATTGCTTTTAGAACAACCTAAAAACCCTCCGATCTTTAATTATCAAATTTCTGAAACTGAGGATTAAATGCCCACTAATATTGAAATAGTTCGTTCAACGCCTTTCCTACAATTTGTAGGTAGCAAGCATTGGGTTGCACATAAGGTAGCCAAGATACAATTAGTTGATGTTTTCCTTAGAAGATATTTTGGTCCTGGCGAAAGTACAATTGACGAAGAGATTGATTCTGTTATTCATTGGGCTGGAACTAATACTTATTATGTATTAATCAAAGCTAAATATAACGGATTAACAATCTATCCGTGGTCATTGCAAGCAGTCTATGGATTAGACTTCTTTAACCCGGCAATGAACTCGCAATGGCACTTTGATAAAGCAGGAATCACAGTTTGTCCAGTACCAGTTCCAATTGACACTGACAATGAACTTGCCGAGATTGCCGTAGTTAGAACACGAGCTTTCAATGATTACTTAGCTGCTATTCCTAATTTACCTGCACCATCTAATCAGTCATATCCATTCCAATTTACGTCGAGTCCGACGGCGTATTTGAAGAAATGGGATATTAGCCACACATCATTAGGTGAGTGGGTGCAAGAGAAAGCTCAGTACATCTATTATCATCAGAATTGTTATTATATTTTTGTACAATCTGAGGTAATGAAAAGCGGGCACGCAACTTTACAATGTCCGTGGCAACGTGGCAATTTCATTGGCGGATTCTATGACGCTAATGTTGGAATGATTAATACTGGATTCTTTGTCAACGATTGTGAAGAGATGTCGTTACCTGAAACTGGACCGGCTCCGCCGATTCCTCCGAGTCCTGAATGAAAATAGCTGTATTATTCGACGGTGCAGGATTAGCTAGACTTGGGTTAGAACAAGCTGGCTATTCCTGCACCGGCTTTGAGCTTAACAAATATGCACACTATCTATCGAAAATGGTGGGTTCTGGTAATTGTGTTCATTGTGACGTTAGAAGTGTCGATCTTGACAATTTTGATGGAGTATGGGCTAGCCCGCCTTGTCAGCTTAATTCCGTAGCTCGAACGCAAGGATCACCAGAAAGTGATTACTCAGCAGACTTCTTACAATGGTGCTTAGACTTACCGCATGAACCGCTTTGGGTTGAAAATGTGGCTGTTCCAGGTGCTACATGGGGCAAAGTCTTCAACGCTGCACAATTTACTGAATCTCCGTTACAGAATCGTAATCGGATGATTGGTGGTAGGTATCATGAACCCGATGTCTACCGACCTTATAAGAAAGCCTATGAAGGTATTTGTCCAGCAATACTAGCAACTGAGTATAAGGGTTGTGCAAGTGATCCGCGGCGAGCGTCACGGTTCTATGGACGCAGACTCACATTAGATGAGTGTGCAAAGCATCAAGGATTCACTATTCCTCAAGGTTGGTATTACAACCCATTCGGTATGACTCAAAGCGAGTGGGAGCAAGAATTGTACCGTGCAATTGGTAATGGTGTCCCAGTGTATATGGCTAAAGCCTTCGGTCAAAGCCATAGAGAGTATTCTGAATTAGGAGTATTTTAGATGAGAATGCCACGTTACTTGTCGCCCACTAGTCTCAAGATGTGGGACACAAAGCGAGATGATTTTTACATTACGTATTTGTGCGATACACGCACAGAACGTCCGCCACAAACTGGACCGATGGCAGTTGGATCATCATTCGACGCCTATGTTAAATCGTTCTTAGTTGAGCGATTGATTGGAAAGCAACCGGAGTTTGAATTCAACACTATTTTTGAGCAGCAAGTCGAACCTCATAATCGCGACGCTGCTCGTGTAGAAGGGAAGGAAGTCTTTGATGCGTACACAAAGCAAGGTGCGCTCGCGGATATTCTCCTTGATCTGGAAGGATGTGTTGGCAAGCCTAGGTTTGAAACGGCAATCGAAGGTTACGTCTCATCTGTATCTGTTGCGTTAGGTGATGTACCTTTACTTGGCAAACCTGACATATTCTTTATTACGAAGAAAGGTGCCCGAGTTATCTTTGACTGGAAGGTTAACGGCTTTCATAGTAACTATAATGTAAGTCCAAAGCCAGGCTATATTAGGCTGCGTTCTCCGGGTTCGGATAACGGACAGTCGCATAAGAAAGCAATGGTGATGGATCACCAAGGTATGCGTATCGCAGTCACGCATCCACTATGTACTGTAGAGCCTGATTGGGCCGCACAGCTTTCTATCTACGCTTGGCTCTTAGGCGAAGATGTTGGTTCAAAGTTCATCGTAGCTATCGATCAGATCGCTTGTGGGCGTAATGCTGTTGGGCAACGTGAATTCCGCGTAGCACAACACCGTTCCTTAGTTACTGATACGTTTCAGCGAAAGCTCTTTGAGAAAGCACATACGGCTTGGTACTCTATCCAAAGCGGTCATATCTTTACCGATTTGACTCGCGAGGAATCTGACGCAAAGTGTCGTACCTTAGATCAAATGGCAGCATCTCCGCCTGACGATGCTTTTAATGATCTAATGAGATGATATTCTAATACTCGTTAGATCATTAAAATGGGTTGACTATTCAGTCAGCCGGGTAACAATCGAGTGTAGGGGATTCTACGTTTCCACACTAGGGGTATGCCATGCTGACTGAACAATTTCGCAATGCCATTAGTGAGGGGAGTGATACGGGTATGCTGGTCGCGGCCGACGCATTACAAGAATCGGCCGACGCAACCGAGAACAGTCTAGGTGAGTTGTTGCGGGCATATGTCGATGTTCAAACGTATATTAGAATGTCGCAACCGACGCCTCCTGCTTTGGCTGACAGGTTTGTCGAACTGCAAGGAAAGTTTCGGACGCCTGAACGTCGTCGGATTGAAGGGGATTACTGGGGTTCCGAGTATCGAAAGCCGCTTGGAACCTTTTACACTGAACTTTCTATTGCTCAGGAACCGTTGGCAAACAACCTTAATCTGCTTTCAATCGAACCGATCCGGACCTTGGAGATTAGTGACTGTACCGCAGATGATAACTTGAAAATGATTCTGCGAAACTACCGAATGAACTACATGGTTCACCTTCGGTTGATGTTCTCCCGGACACGCCGTACAACCAATATCCAAATGGAGGTAGCGAAAGCTGTAGCGACGATGAAGGCTCCAATGTTACAGAGCCTTTCGATTCACGGGCTTGTTGATCGGACGAAGAAGATTCAAGCGATGTTCATGATGAACCGCGATATTGCAAGGAACTGTGTTCTTCGGATGGCAGATAGTTGGTACTCCACACCTGAAAGGTTGCAAACGCACAAATGAACTACTCTCGCAAAGAACTGATTGTCGTGGAAACGATTCCGTCCGAGTTAATTAATCTCGGACGGCGTTTGGAACAAGCCTGGTCTAAAGCACAGATTGGGGATCAAGTTCCCCATGAAACCTTCATGATGCGTGACGCTAAAGAGATCAGGTTTGTGGTAGATCAAGAACGAAAGCAAGAGGAAGAATTCGCTGCAAAGACGCCGGAACAAGGTCCACTTATTGAGCTGATTTGTGGACCTGTCTCACGCAGAGTAAGAGAGTCTCTCCAATATACTAATTACGGTTGGCGCGTTGGAAGAATGACTCTCGACGATCTAGGTTTTAGTCCACTTGCCTTGACAAGCTTTGGTTTGCGTGTTATGGTTAACGGTGTACAGGTTGCTGTCTTCTCACGGGAGACGTTCTATGTGGTGCCTTCTAGTTAAAAGCCCGGCTGAAGTTCAAGTGATCGGACCGTTCACTACGCATGTCGAAGCTGTGATCTTTGTGCGTGACAAGTTCACAAAACCTGTAGATAGTTCCGCAGTAATCCTGCGGATGGTTTCCCCTGATACCCATACTCCCGACGGACCAAGATGAATCCTTATTGGATTGAACCTCAGAAGGTATGTGTTGAAGCTCAGACCGAAAGTGAAGCTAAGGCTATAGCTGAACAGCTAACCGGACTCAGGGTAGAGTTAATCAAGATTCTGCCCTATCCAGGTGGAAAGCGAATCGGCGAGATAAGTAAGTGTCCGAGTTTCTGTTACTCGCCTGAAGTGTGTGCGGGCTATCACTCTTGTCCTAAGAGCTATGCCTGTTCAGAGTAAAACAAGCATCGGGTCATCTAACTGGTAAGACCGCGGACAGGCGGAATGTGGGTTCAAGTCCCACCCCGATTCTTTGGAACTACGCTTTGTAGTTCCGCCTTGAGGGTATGTCATGAAGTTCTATGTGTTTCCTGTGAAGCTGGAGGATCACAAGATCGTGTCCCGTGACAAACCTAGTGGTGTCGAAGTCGAGGCTGAAAGCCACAATGAAGCGATCCTTGTGGCTAAGTTGAAAATTGCGTTGTACGAAGATGAACAACTCGCTGTTGTGAGGATCGGCTAAATGATGACTCTTGCTCGACCACCGCCTAATTAAGTAATTGTGACCTTTGGTTACTTTATTTACTTGCCTAGCGGTGAGAAATACGCGGTGCATGGAAACGCCATGACGCGAACGCTTAACTGGAGTTACTATGACTAAGTAAGCGGTAAATTTAGATCTAGATTTTAAAGCTAATGTTTCGATTACTAAGACTATTTTACATTATCTTCCGCAAGGGAGAACGCGGGCAGTAGCGAAAGCTACACGGGGAAGGAGCCTACCTATAGGTAGGCTCCTCATGATCCGAAAAGCCCGTCGCGTCCCCGTACTCCAACGGTAGAGAGAGTAGACTTAAAATCTATCAAGTGTGGGTTCGAATCCCACCGGGGACACTATGACAAAGCAACAAGCTAAAAAGTTGTGGAAACTGATTAGAGCCTACGGCGATGGCCTTGTAGCTCAAAGCTGGCAAGGTCAATATCCTCCCGAGGAATGGGATGAAATCGATAAGGTCGCAGCCAAAGCATACAACGAACTCTTTAACTTCATTGAGGAACTCAAAGATGCCGTTCCACCTGATTCTGGAAAACAATCAAAGTAAAGCGGACATGTTGATCGCAAAGTTTCGATTGGAAAAGTCGGACTATTGCGTAAGTCGAAGTGTGATCAGAGCAAAACAAATTGTTGATACGTTGTGCAAGGAACCGTTTTCCTTCATCTTGTACGTGGATTATGAGCTTGATCCGGGCTGTGGCTTTGGAACTGAGTTTCTTGATTACATGATCGCTAAGTATCCTAGCCACATCTTTAGTGTGGTCGTTACAACTATGAGTCGTGAAATAGCTGGTAGGATGTTGAAGCAGTGTAGTGCTGCTTTGATTCCTGCCACCCAATATTGCTAAGGTTTGGATGAACAGTCGCCTATGACCTAGTAGTTACAATCATCGCAGGATGATGCCTTAGCAATGCCGCCAGGCGGTATATTTAACTTCCGCAAGGGAGAAAGTGGGACACCTGGCTCTGTCCCATTATTTACACAAGGTGTAAGATGCAAGTTGAACTTGATAAGCTGCGCCAAAGTGCAGTGTTGCTAATGACTCGTACTCAGGTAACAAATCCTCCTAGCAGGTATGAAATCTTTGCACAACAGAAGATAGATTGTCAAGATTATAGCGACGCAATTAAGCCTTATTGCCAAAAGATGTTGTACACCCATGTCCGGCCCGAACCTCTTAAGCTTAAAAATCCATGTCGAGAAATTCTATTAGATGGCCACCACAGATTCAACGCTTTTATTGTCACTGGTAAAGTGTGGCCTCAATATATCAATAGCGATCAAGTTCGATATTTAATCCGGCATCTGTATATATGGGCCTATCCTATCCATAAGGATACCCCTTATATTATGTGGCTCGGGCATAACAAGCTTAACAGATTAAAGTACCAGAAATATGGAAGGAAAATTGATACTCCAGCATATCACGTTTTAGCTGCGTTTTATTCAAAAATGTTCCATCAATGGGCTACTTTAAGATACATTAGTCAATCTATCTATGAAGATAGTGAGTTTGCAGACGAGTTTGTAAAAATCCTTTACGATGCTATCGGCCCAAATGATAAGCTGGATATGAAGTATCGTACAGGTACGGTCATGAGCCTTATCCGTACTATGAGGCAAACTGAAGATTTCTCAGCTATGCCAATCTTAGCAGATGCTTTGGAAGAGGAAGGTTTTCCTAATCGTCAGTTGCTTGACCACTACCGTACAAGCAAGAACTTTAGTTTGGGTTCCTGGATATTTACAAAAGCAGGTGTACTGTGATCCGAGGAATCCTTAATCTGTATAGCCAGTTTCCAAAGCTCCATCCTCAGACTAATCCCCACAGTATAATTAACTGGGTGATTGGAAAGATAGACTTAACATGGTGGAACGTAGATGGCAAACGAAAGCTCGTTGTCCATACCGGCGATCCCCGCTACCCGAAAATCGAACGAACTCCAAACGCTTTTAGCAAGTACATCGCGCTACATACTGAAGACAGCAGCACAATTATATATCAAAGCGACATACGGGACAGGTTCCGTTCGGGCGGAAAGTTATGGCTCGTTCTTAGCAACGGCAGGGTTCTCGATGAAGAATATGTTAGAGTATATGCGGACAAATGCCGGAGTTGTAGAACAGTTCCGAGTAGTCCAAGAGATGTTTCCCTGCAAAGGCGTCAACACCGCACCTGTGCCAAGTGCTTTGTTAAGTTTCTTCCAGAGGATACACGCTTCTGGTATCACTCATGTATACAAAGAGTGGGAGTCGGTACCGAAGGATATAGAATTGATTATGACCCAGTATTGGGTCTGGTTAAGAAACTCTAACTTACCTATAGATGAACACTTGACGGAGCTAATACGAAAGATGCAAATTAAAAGAGATGATTCGATTTTGAATAAGAGCCATAGGGTAGTGCTTTGGGAACGAAGTGGAACTTATGATCCTCATAACGTTGATAAGTTTTACAAGATCAATAAGACTTGGTTAGGCAAATCAGTAGCTATGGCTACTAATGACGTAACAACCTTCGATACCTCAAGTATTAAGCTTTGGTTATTAGATGTAACTAATAAAACTGTCCCAGTTAAAGCTTATGTTTGGTGTTTGTTTGCAGGCAATGCTTTCAAAGGACAGGGAGTTAAAGATAACAAGGAAGACGCTTGCGAAGAGCTTTATCATTGCTTCTTTGACTTAATGACTAAATTCAAGTACCGTGAGGCAAGTCTCCCTTTAGATGGCAAGGAGGTAGTAGTCTATGGGAACTGGCTTTCTGAGGAAGAATTCCTTTCTAAGAAGATGGATAAGAATAAAGCTATCCGAACTGACATGCGGACTATGGAAGTCTTCTGTGTTGGATTGCCTAGCTTGCAGAAAGAAACGTATCACACGAAAATCATCGACTACAAGATTACATCCCGCTACGCTCACAGCCATCTGGATTACCTCATTGAAATTGAAGAAGGTCTAGAGTTAACTTCTGAACACTGTCGTGTGTATAACACGCAGCGTTATGTAAATGGCGAAGTGTATTGTAGTAGTTGTAAGCAGCTTTACGAAAGTCCAGTGGCAGGTGACGTTTGTGAAGTACGTGGTTATATGCCTATGTGCGGACCTTGCCGTGATGAGCTAGCTTTGAAGATCGATCTAGAGTCGTTAGTTGATCCGTCATTCTGACACTTGTTAGTACGTTAAAATGGCTTGACTTGTTACTTACCCGTTGTACACTTCAATAGAGAGCAATAGCGATCTAAGGACGCTCAAACGAGGATTAGAATGAGAGCTGTCTCCGCCCGCAGAATTAAAGCGCCACGCAAGTGCTACTATGTAGCTTTAATTGAAACGAAGCCCCGTATGGAGGAATTGCCCGACAATGAAAAGGTTGTAGTTTTGGCCCGACGCGACTTGATTATGTTGCAACGATATTTACCTAAAAGCTGCCCTATGAAGAGGCGAGTTACCAAACTCTTAGATGCCCTATGACAATCACAAAGCAGAATGTGTTGAAGTTCTTTGAGAAGCCACGAACTCAACAGCAATTGATTAAAGAATTCAAGATTGAAGATCCCGATAACAGGTACGGATTACGTATCCGTAAAATCATCAACAACTTGCTTCAGAAAGGACTCTTAGCACATATTGGCAAAGAAAAGATCGTGAGGGCAAATGCACAACAAGATACTACAACTGTTGACGCAGCTAGCCCAGTTGAGGTTTGAAGTAAAGCGTGAGAAAGCCCGGAGATATCCTTTCCGGGTTTTCGATAGAATCTCTAGTAAGACGGTTGCTCAGTTTGACAGTGAAAGCGATGCAGATAGTCACAGGAATCGCTTGATAGATTCCTTCATTCAGGAGCAATGTAATGAACTCTCTGCTGAGTCAAGCCTATGGGTCCATGCGACTTAATGAGATGTGTCGGCTTTGCATCGGCAATTCTCGACGCTGGCTCGATAAGCACCGCTGTCCGCTTTGCCGTAAAACGCATCAAGATTACAAGGACGCTAACCTTGAACGTGAAATTGAAGAGATGACTTTCTTGCGACAGACATGGATTAAGTGTCGCGAGTTTGTTCAGGTAACTACTGGTATTAAGCGGCTTGACTTAGTAATCACAGTGCTTTGGGGTCCACCGCACAATCGTAACTGGCGTGACTATTCTAAGGCTCACAAACCTGTGGTCATGGACGACCATATTATACTAAGATTGGTGAGGGTATGATGTACAAGGTAATGTACATTAATGGCCAATGGAAGTTGATACAAGGTGAGCGTGTGATGACTACACAAGGAATAGTGATATTCTATAAAACAAAGCATTCACAACATTATGCTGACAGTTATCACGTAGACCTTGATACTAAGTCATGGTATCAAACTCCGCAAGAGGCGTTACTCGAACCTGTTGATGAAGAAAATCGTAGGCATGAAGCCGCAATGAAAGCAATCTATGAACTATCTGTGCAAATGTAAAGGTTGTGGGGTTGAGGTATGGGTGCCTGGCCCTATATGTAATGATCCTGAAACTGGAGCTTTGGACATCAACGAAGAGAAGATTATCTTTGATTGTGAATGTCCTGACTTTGATTATGAAATCATAGACTCCGAATATCAACATGATGACCCTAATTGGGAGAGAGAATGAAACGCTTTATCTTCTTTGCCTACGATTCTTATTACCCTTCTGGTGGTTGTGATGATATTAAAGCTGACTTTGATACACTCGAAGAAGCGATGGCTTATAAGCCTAAGTATCAACCGACTCATCTAGAAATTCTAGACACACAAACTTACAAGAAATACTATCGTCGTTGGGTAAAAGAAGAATGGCAAGAATCAAAGTTAGAGCTTCCAATCTCCGAGTAGGTGATATCTTCTATACTCAGTTACATGGATGTTGGCTAGAGATTAAGTCGATTACAAAGCTCTCTGAAGATGTAGTAGTTAAGGTGTGGGAAATGGACTGCACCTTTACTATACCTGTAGATACTTCTGTTAGTGTCTACAATCCTCAACCTTTGATAGTGGAGATGTGATGAAGTATTTTGCTATTGATCTTGAAACAACTGGACTTGATCCAGAAGTTCATGCGATCACAGAGATGGCTGCTATCTACGCAGATATCGAAGGAAAGCAGCCGATCAAGATGTTCTATCGTTGGGTGAACCCTGAAGGGTTTGTGTGGAGCCAATATTGTCTGAATCTACACGCGGAATGGTTGACTAAGGTTAATCTGCGTGTGAAAGCAAAACAGTTTGACGGTAACCCTGTCATCTGTGAAAACCACGACCAACTTCGTAGTGACTTTGAATCGTGGATTCATAACGAACTTGAGAAACCCTTGTTCGATCCGCAAACACGTAAGCAAGTAAGGTACAACGCTGCGGGTAAGAACTTTGCCAGCTTTGATCTTCAATTCCTAAAGAAGATCGGGCTTGGTGATATGTGGCGTCACCGCTCCCTTGATCCTACACCTTTGTATTTGAGGAAGGGTGATGAAATCCTTCCGGAGTTGAAGACGTGTAAGGAACGGGCAATACTTGACGGTGCAAAGCTTAATACGTCTGAGGTCGCACATAACGCGATCCAGGATGCAATGGATGTCGTTGATCTGATCCGCTTTGGTTTCACTAACCATGTGGTGTTAGGATGAAAGAATATATCCAGCCGGGAGTGGTAATCGATGGTCAAATATACTATCCTCCCGGCTGGATGTATGTTTTGGCCTTTGCTATTGCTGGTTGCCAGTGGGCTATTGATGAAATTGAAAGCGGCAAATACGATGGCTGGCTTAACGAAGGAGCTTACATATGAACGTGGACGTTGTAAAGATGTTGGGAACGAAGCCTAAAACATCGATTAGGGATGCTGTTCATATTGCTGTAGTTAGTTTGGACGTTGCAACAACGGTCTATCCTGGCCAACGTGTTGGGGTTGAAAATGGAAAAATCGATCCCACCAGTGCCCTTCTGGTTGGGATTGTCGATCCGTTTCTAAATAATGTGCCAGTAGTTCCAGGAGAGAAGTGCTTTCTTTATCTGTTTCCCGGAACAATTACCTCGTTGATGCATGTGTGGACTCACCCTGATGTCCCCGCATCTAATGATGTTGAAGTGTTGCAGAAACGGATTAAGGAACTTGAAAGCAGGAATGCTGAACTTGAGGAAGAGTTTGAAGTCAAGGAAGATAAGATTAAAAGCTTAGAGAAAAGTATCGTTGGAGAATATTTCAATAATAGTCAGGAGGCTAGAAAGTTTCTTGAAGAAGTTTGTAAAGATCACTGTATTGACTTTCACGCTTTAACTGCAGCCTATATTAGTCGAGGAGTCTTCGTTCAACAAGGAAGTACGTCTTTGGAAAATGAATTTCCGGCAGATAGTGAATCAGAACGTAAGTTACTAAATGCTTTGTACTTAGTAACTAATGTTTCTAAAGGCCCATACGAATACGGGTTCTTTTCCTGCTCCTGCTAGGAGAGATAATGACAGCTTATGAACGCAAACTAAATCAGATTCTAGATGAAATCTTCGTAGCGTTCAAAGATTGGACTCTTAAAGAGATAGCCGATGTCTCTAAGTTAGCAATATCCACGGTGTGGAATATTGAGCAACGCCATACCAAGTTGCCAAGATTCAAGACTGTATTCATGCTAGCAAAAGCCGCGGGCTACACTATTGACGTAACCCTTAACAAACGATTGAGGTTACACGCCTAATGTGGTTCTTTCTTCAATTACTATTCATACTCTGCGGTGATACCGACTGTACAAACGGTTGTGTAAAGCACCGTGGAAAGTGCTTAATCTGTAACCATGATTATAATTGAACAGAAAATTCTTGAGTTTGACGGAGTACAAACTCCAATCAAAGCTTGGGAGGTATGGTTCAGGACTATGCGTGGATTGCATCGCTCACTTGATGACGCCTTAAAGCACGCAGAAGAACTGGAAATGCCTCCCGAGCTTATCATCCCTGTAACTGTCGCAGTAGGGGAAAATGGACAATACGAAGCTATCTATCGTTGAAGCCGAGATTACATATGCTCGCTTTAACTTCAATGGAACTGTCATTACGTTCGCGTTCACTAACTT
>Ga0247822_10000103_pt1 | contig 35717 bp, 40 predicted proteins | sample 13C_Cellulose_Da_FD_192423 | JGI IMG/M metagenome (GOLD analysis project Ga0247822, IMG submission 192423) | Soil microbial communities from agricultural site in Penn Yan, New York, United States - 13C_Cellulose_Day30 | ecosystem: Environmental > Terrestrial > Soil > Agricultural land | place...
GCAAAAGGGTTTCGGCTTCGTCGTTCGCGATGACGGCGGCGAAGATGTGTTCGTGCACATCTCGGCGGTCGAGCAGGCCGGCCTGACAGATCTGGCCGACGGTCAGCCGCTGGAATTCACGCTCGTCGATCGCGGCGGCCGTATTTCGGCGACCAACCTTCGCATCGACGGTGAGCCGATGGCCGTGGAACGCGCAGAGCGTGGACCGCAGCGTCAGCTGACCGGTGAGAAGGCAACAGGTGTCGTCAAGTTCTTCAACGCGATGAAGGGCTTCGGCTTCATTCAGCGCGATGACGGACAGCCGGACGCTTTCGTGCACATTTCCGCAGTTGAGCGTGCCGGCATGCCGACGCTTAACGAGGGCGACCGCCTCGAGTTCGAAATCGAGGTCGATCGCCGCGGCAAGTTCGCAGCCGTGAACCTGGGTCCGGTTAGCGAATAACTTGTTTCAGTGAGGGGCAGAGAGAGCCGGCGGGAGCGATCACGCCGGTTTTTTCATTTTTGCCAATCGCTCGTAGGGCTTAACTGGGTAGTTAGCTTTTTTTTGTAGTGATGCGTCATGGAAGAGGTACGTACCTTCAAGCTTCCAATGGCTCTGGGCACCCAGACAATCCGCCTAGACCCGGACTCCCTCGACTATGCTTGGAAGGGGTCGCTGGAGAACTTCCGCGGAACGCTGCCCTACGAAAACCTGCGAGTAAAAACGCGCATCACGCGAACGAGTAAGGCGTCGGGGAACGCTGCGATTATCGCCGCAGGGCTCACCGTTCTCCTGATAACTGCCCTTTTGAACTCGTCGCTGAACTTTCTCGTGCCCCACGTCGCTGTGTTTCTTCTGAATCTTATCGGCTTCCTGATCTATCAACATCTCCGCAGCGACAGCATTTGCGTGCAGATCGAGCCACGCCCGTTTGGATTTTCGGGTGAGCTGGCAGTCCCTGACACGGAAAAGGGGAGGGCGTTCTTGAACGCGTTGGAGGCCAGCTGGGAAGCAAGCCTTCGGCGGCGGTTTTTAGACGGGAACGGCGTGGACGCAGTCAGTCGTCTGCAACGCATCAGCTGGCTCCATTTCGTCCGCATTTTGACTGACGCAGAGGCCAGCTCAGCGCGAGCCCAAGTCGAGAATGAGGACAAGGAACCTTCGAAGTTGATCCAGTCCTTCGCCGTAAATTAGGCCGTGCCCTTTATGTCACCATGTCGAGCATCGTCTCGATGCGGTCGGCTTCGGCTGCGGGCTTGTCGGTGCGGATGCGGCTGACACGCGGAAAACGCATGGCGAGCCCGGACTTGTGCCGCGTGCTCTTGTGGATCGAATCGAAGGCCACTTCGAGCACGAGCTCCTTCTTGACCTCGCGCACTGGGCCGAAGCGCTGGGTGGTGTGATTGCGGACCCAGCGGTCGATCCAGCGCAATTCCTCGTCGGTAAAGCCAAAGTAGGCCTTGCCGACGGGCAGCAACTCGCCGGCGTCGTTCCAGCAACCGAAGGTGTAGTCGCTGTAGTAGCTCGACCGTTTCCCTGAACCTCGCTGGGCGTACATCAGCACGCAGTCGGCGGTCAGCGGGTCGCGCTTCCATTTGTACCAAAGGCCGGTGCGGCGTCCCGCGACGTAAGGACTGTCGCGGCGCTTCAGCATCATGCCCTCGATCGCGGCGTCGCGGGCGCCGGCTCGGACCTCTTCCAGGGCTTCGAACGTGTCTGCTTCGATCAATTGCGACAGGTCGAATCGTTCGCGGTCGAGCCGCGGGACGAACGCCTCGAGCCGCTTGCGCCGGTCGGTCCAGCCAAGCTCGCGCAAGTCCTCGTCGCCATCGAACAAGATGTCGTAAAGCCGCACAAACGCGGGATAGGTGCCGAGCATCTTCTGGCTGACGTTCTTGCGACCGAGCCTCTGCTGGAGTGCGTTGAAGCTCGCCGCCGCCCCGCCGTGAACGTCGGCACTGCCCTGTTCCGACCCGCGCACGAGCAGCTCGCCGTCGAGCACGCCATGGGTCGCGAACGAGTCGGCGATCTCGGGAAAGCTGCCGCTGATGTCATCGCCCGTGCGGCTGTAGATGCGGGTCTGTCCGGCAATGTGCACCAGCTGCACGCGAATGCCGTCCCACTTCCATTCGGCCGCATAATCGTCGAGCGAGACACGCGTTTCCTCAAGCGGGTGGGCGAGCATGAACGGGCGGAACACGGGAACGTCCCGGGCCGTCGGTTGCGGGCCTCGGCCCTCCGCCCAGTCGAACAATTCGAGGAACGGTGGCGACAGTCCGTGCCAAACCTCCTCTACCGCCTCGACGTCGATCTCGAACGCATCGGCAAGCGCTTGCTTTGCCAATCGCGCGGAAATGCCGACGCGCAACGCCCCCATCGCCAGCTTGAGCAATGCGTACCGGCCGGAGGCATCGAGATGGTCGAGCATCTCCGCAAGCATCCGGGGAGCGTCCAACTTGCCCGCGCCGCGCAGCCGCTCGACGGCCTGGGAGATGGTGACGGTTGCGTCGTCGATGTCCGGCTCGCCCGTGGCCGACGTGTCCCAAAGCAGGGAGATCGTCTCGGCCGAATCGCCGACATAGTCGCGGCTCATCCGGAACAGGATTGGGTCAATCCGCACCTCGACAAGGCCGCGAACGACGGCAGGTTTCACGTGGGGGATGTCCAAGGTGCCCGTCAGAGCGGCCAGCGCGATGCCACGATCGGGGTCGGGCGTCGCCTTCAGATAATCGCCGATCAGCTTCAGCTTCGTATTGCGCGACCTCGTGTAGACCAAGTCGTCGAGGAGCTGCGAGAAGGCGCGCATCAGGCGGGAAGCATCTCGCTCGCCCGGACGTGCGCGGCAAGATCGGCGCTGGCGAGGTTCTTCGCCTTCGCTTCGACCTCCACGTCGGTCCAGGCCAGATGGTGCGCGACGAACTCATTCACTGCGCTGTTCCACATGCGGTCGCTGTGACCCCGCAACTTCGACGCGCCTAGCCCCGTGCCTTCCAGCAGCATGAAGTCGGGCAAGGCGTCTGGATCGTGATTGCCCAAATAGGATTCGCGGCTGACCGAAATGTGCGCCAGCGGCCGGACTCCGCGCCAACTTGCCGCGATCCGTTCGATTCGCGGATCCTCCGGCTGAAGCCATTCGCCGCGCGAGTGCACCCAGTGGTGGTGGAAGTCGACGATGAGCGCGACCTCCTCGCCCACCTGCAACAGGTCGTCGACGCCGAACGAGATCTCGTCATTCTCGATGGTGAGAAGATTTCGCGCTTCCGGCGATAGGCGCCGCAGGTTGGCACGAAGCGAATCGAGGCCAGCGCTCTTCGCGCCGCCATGAATGTTCACGCTCGCGCCGAGTGGATGCCAGCCATCGCCGTAGCCAAGCATGGCGAAGATCTCGGCGTGCTCTTCGATGTCGTTCAGAGCATTCCCAATCGCGCCTTCGTTGTTGCTGGCGAGGATCGCATGCTGCGCCGGGTGCATGGACAGCCGCACATCGGTGGATCGGGCGGTCTCGCCGGTGATGGCCAGTCGCCGTTCAACTTCGGCGCGGAGATCGCTAGTCCAGGCGCCGGCAATCGCCGGGTGCGACCAGCCGACCAGGAAACCGCTGAGAATTCGAAACAGCCGCTCCAGCTGGGGCAGGTTCGCAACGTAGGCGATCTGCCGGTCGAGGACATCGAGGTTCTCTAGGATGACCTCTTCAAGCCGCGCCGCGGGATTGTCTGACCGCCCGATCGACGCGACCGTCGGCTGGCGCATGTTGAGCGCGCGCTGTTGCTCGGCGTCGCCTTGCGGCGAAACGAAGGTGCAGCAGAAACCGATGCGCGGGCCGTCCATGACGGCTCAATGCGCGAACGGCGTCTAGGGATGCGTCAGTGGAGGCGGACGGCGAGAGCGGCGAGAATCGCCGTGGTGTCCGTGCTGCGGTCGCTGCCAAGCGCTTCGTCCATATGTTCGAGGCAGCATTGGACCGCGACCCGATGCCCCGGAAGGAGCGCCAACTGCGCCGACCGGTGCGCCAGGCATTCCAGCGCCGCGAGGCCGTTGATCGCGGCTACCTCGCGGATGGCGTCCATCTGGGCGTGAATATCGAGCGGCGACAGGCGTGTGGCCCGCTTGCTGAGGTCGGCAATACGCTCCCCGAGCTGTGCTCGAACATCGCTGAGCGATCCGGATGGGCGCGTGCTTGCCATGAGCGCAGTTTCAACGACGATGGTTAAAGGGCGGTTACAGCCGCGTGTCGCCTTGACAAAATGGCGCTCGCCAGTCATTTGCGCCCCCGATCGAGCGGCCGCTTTGTGCCGCTCTCTTCGTTTTCAGCATTTGGGATAGCCACGATGGCCAAGCCGACAACCGTCAAGATCAAGCTCGTCAGCACGGCCGACACCGGCTTCTTCTACGTGACGAAGAAGAACCCTCGGAATCAGACCGAGAAGATGACCTTCCGCAAGTACGACCCGGTCGCGCGCAAGCACGTCGAGTTCAAGGAAGCCAAGATCAAGTAAGGCCGAGGCGCCGAGCGCAGCGAGAGGATTGCGAAGCAATCGTCGAGTAGCGCGAAGAGACGCCTCAGTGCCCGACGACCGCCAAGGGCGTGTCGATCGACGTCACGAATTCACTTCGTGACGGCCCCTCCTAAGATGCGCGCCTGGCTTAAGGTCACATCAAAGGCGCTGCTCACCGTGACTTTAGTGACGCTACCGTACGCCTGAGGCTCAGACCTCGGCGATCACGGACTCCTTTCGCGCGAGCAGCGAATCGACCTCCTGCACGAACCGCGCGACCGAGATAGGCTTGGTTACGTAGGATTCCGCGCCCGCGCCGCGGATCCGCTCTTCGTCCGCCGCCGTCGCATAGGCCGTCACCGCCATGATCGGTACGCTCTTCAGATCATCGTCCGCTCGGATCAGCTGGATCAACTCCAGCCCGCTGACGTGCGGGAGCTGGATGTCGGTGATTACCAGGTCGGGATTGAACTCTTTCGCCGCATCGAACGCCAACCGGCTGTCCGTCACGGCCTGCGGCTCATGGCCGTGCGCCGCGAGCAGATCGCAGAACAGCTTGATGTTGAGGGCGTTGTCCTCGACAATCAGGATCTTGGCCAAGAAATCGCCCCCAAACTCGTTCGCACAGGCTTAGGCCATGCGAATGCACTCGACAAATGACGCAGAGACGATCGCGCTCTCCGCGCTTGCCGCCACGCTGACCGACGAACGCCGCGCTCAGCGGTTCCTCGACCTGTCCGGAATCGACACAGGGGAATTACGTTCCCGAGCCGCCGATCCGGTGCTGCTTGCGGCGGTACTTCGTTTCCTCGAAGCGCATGAACCGGACCTGATTGAGGTCGCGGCCGCCATTGGGGTTAAGCCGGAGGATTTGGTGATGGCCCGGGAGGCACTCGAAGGTTGAAGCGGCCACTTCTGATTACCGACTGTGACGAAGTGCTGCTGCACATGGTCAGCCATTTTGCACAATGGCTGGAGGCAGATCACAACGTCCGCTTCGCGCTTGAAACCGGCCGCTTTACCGATGCCATGACGAACCTGGCCACGGGCGAGCCGCTCGACATGGACCAGGGCTGGATCCTGCTCGACGCTTTCTTTCGCGGCGAGATGCATCGGCAGACGCTCGTGCCTGGCGCGGTCGAAGCGCTCGGACGGATCGGCGAGGTGGCCGACATCGTCATCCTCACCAACCTCGGCAGCGAGGCGCATCCCTGGCGCGTGGAGCAATTGGCCAACCACGGCATACGTCATGACGTCATCTGCAACAGCGGCGGCAAGGGCACGCCCGTCAAGGACATCCTCAAGCGAAAGCGGCCATCGCGGGCCGTGTTCGTCGACGATCTGCCGATGCATCATGCGTCCGTCGCCAAGCACGCACCGACGGTCTGGCGCCTCCATATGATCGCGGAGCCGCGCGTCGCGAGCGCCGTTCCCAAGGCCGAATATGCCCACGCTCGGATCGATGACTGGCCGACCGCCAGCGACTGGATCCTCGAACGCTTCACGGAGAAAGAATGACCAAGACGATCCTAATCACCGGCGCGACCTCCGGGTTTGGCCTCGCTTCGGCCAAGCGCTTCGCCGCCGGCGGATGGCGAGTGATCGGGACCGGGCGGCGGGCCGAGCGCCTGCGCGAGCTGGCAGAGAAACTTGGCGACGCTTTCCTCCCGCTCGAAATCGACATGACCGACCATGAGGCGGTCGAGAGCCTGGCCAAGCTGTCCGCACCGTGGGGCGATATCGACCTATTGCTCAACAATGCCGGCGGCGCCCCCCCGACGACGCCTCTGCCGGAAACCGACTGGGCACGGGTTCAGACGGTCATCGACACGAATATCACGGGGCTGGTTGTGCTGACCCGCGCCCTCCTGCCGAAGCTGATCGAGCGGCGCGGTCAGATCATCAACCTGTCGTCGGTTGCTGCGACCTATCCGTACAAAGGCGGAGCGGTTTACGCCGGGACCAAGGCCTTCGTCCGGCAATTCTCCCTGGATCTGCGCTGCGACCTGGCCGGCACCGGCGTTCGCGTGACCTCGATCGAGCCGGGCATGGCGGAGACGGAGTTTACTTTGGTCCGCACCGGCGGCGACCAAGCTGCGTCCGACGCGCTCTATGCGAACGTCGATCCACTCACCGCCGAAGACCATTCGGAATTGTTCTGGTGGCTGGCCAACCTGCCGCCGCACATCAACATCAATACGCTGGAGCTGATGCCCGTGAACCAGAGCTGGGCGGGCTTCGCGGTGCACCGCGAGGGTTGACCCGGCGTCGCAGCGGGTGTTGAGCCGCTGCCCATGAGCATCGACCAGCGCCTCGCCGAAATCGGCCTCGAACTGCCGCAGCCCGCGGCCCCCGTCGCTTCCTATGTCCCCGCCGTCGAGCAGGGCGGCCTGCTGCACATCTCCGGACAAATCAGCTTCGCCGAAGACGGCGGCCTGATCAAAGGCCGGTTGGGCGAGGACATGGACGTCGATGCTGGCATCGCGGCCGCTCGCCGCTGCGGGGTCATGTTGTTGGCACAAATGAAGGCGGCGCTTGGCTCGCTCGACCGCGTCGAGCGCGTCGTGAAGCTTGGAGTTTTCGTGAATTCCGCACCGGCTTTCGTCGATCAGCCGAAGGTCGCCAACGGCGCGTCCGAGCTGATGCAGGAAGTGTTCGGAGAATCGGGCCGTCACGCCCGCAGCGCGGTCGGTGTCACGGTCCTGCCGCTGGGCGTGGCGGTCGAAGTGGACGCGATCGTCGCCGTCAAAGCCTGACCCGCTCGACCCCGGTCCGAAGGGGTTCGCGCACCGGGGCCTGCACTATGGCGCGGGATTTCCCGAGAACAGCCTGCTTGCCTTCGCTGCGGCATTGGAACTTGGCGCGGGAATAGAGTGCGACTTGCGGCTCACTGCCGATGGGCACGTCGTCGTGTTCCACGACGCCGACGCCTGGCGGATGTGCAGCAGCAACATCGTCATCGGGAAATCGACGTTCCAGCAGCTTTCGCGGCTCCGCGTGGGGGACGGCCCCATTCCAACCCTCGAAAGCCTGTTTGCGCTGGTTCAGGGGCGGGCGCCTCTGCTTCTCGAAGTAAAGGTCAGCGACGACATCTGGCGTTGGATCCCGGCACTGCGCCGCGGCCTGGAGGTCTACGATGGTGCCTTTGGGGTGATGAGCTTCGACCCACGAATTCCCCGCCTGCTGAAAACCAACATGCCGCAGGTTCGCCGGGGACTAGTCGTCCGTGACGCGCTCCCTGGATGGAAGCGGCGCCTTGCGATGTGGCTCGCCGATCCCGATTTCCTGGCCGTGGACCGGGACGCTCTTGGAAAATCGTGGGTTTCGCGCGCGCGGAAAAGGATGTCCGTCTACAGCTGGACCATCCGCGATCGCGAGCAGCGCCTGCAAGCCGAGGTTCATGCCGACGCCCTCATTTGGGAAGCCGATGGCCGACCGTGAAATAGAAGTCGTCGCCAAGCTGTCGTCCGGCGTCAGCGGGCTCAACAGTTTTGCCTGGGATCGCTTGGCCGGCGACGATCCCTTCGTCAGCCACGCCTTTCTCTCTTCGCTCGAAGCGTCTGGGAGCGTGGGCAAAGGCACCGGCTGGACGCCCGCGACGATCCTGATCGAAGACGGAGAGGATCATCTCACGTCCGCGGCCCCGGCCTATTTGAAGACGCACAGCCAGGGCGAATATGTGTTCGACCACGCTTGGGCGGATGCGTTCGAACGAGCCGGCGGCACCTATTATCCCAAGCTCCAGATCGCGGTGCCGTTCACTCCCGTTCCGGGGCCGCGCTTGCTTGGGCGTCAGCCGCAGCATCTGTTGGGTGCGGCGGAAGCGATCGTTCGGCAGAACGAGATTTCGTCAGCGCACATCACCTTCGTGGATGATGCGGGAGCCGCAGAAGCGGAACGCCGAGGCTGGCTTATCCGCGAGGGTATTCAGTACCATTGGGCAAGCCGCGGTTACGCCACGTTCGACGACTTCCTCGCCGCATTGACCAGCCGCAAGCGCAAGGCGATTCGCAAAGAACGCGAGGCGGCTCGGGCCGGACTGGAGTTTCGAGCGCTGCGTGGCGCAGATATCGGGCCCGACGAGTGGGACTGGATGTGGCGCTTTTACCAGGACACTGGTTCGCGGAAGTGGGGCCACCCCTATCTTACCCGTGAGTTCTTCGATCTGATCGGCGAGCGAATGGCTGACAAGTTGCTGCTGTTTCTCGCACTTCGGGATGGTCAGCCGATCGCCGGGGCGCTCAATCTGATCGGCGCGGACGCGCTTTACGGCCGATACTGGGGCGCGGTGGACGAGGTTCCCAACCTGCACTTCGAGCTTTGCTATTATCAGGCGATCGAGTGGGCGATCGATCATGGTTTGACTTCGGTTCAGGCTGGCGCGCAGGGCGAGCACAAGATTGCGCGTGGCTATGAGCCGGTGATTACCCGATCCGCGCACTTCGTTGTCGATCCCGGCTTTCGCGATGCGATCGAGCGGTTTCTGATCGAGGAGCGGCAGGCGATTGCCGCCGAGATGGATTGGCTGCGGCGGGCTCTGCCCTACCGCATGTCCTCGTCGGCGTAGGTCGCCACCTGGGCGCCGCTGGCGTCGGCGACACCACGATACATGGCGGGCGTGGTGAAGCCCCACGCCGCTTCGCCCGACGGGCCAACGGCAATCATCCCGCCCTTGCCGCCCAGATCCTGGATATCTTGAAGCACGCTATCGAGCGCGGCCTGCAGAGAATCCCCCGCAAGGCGCACACGCTCTGCAAGCTGGTGCCCGGCGACGGCGCGAATGAAATATTCTCCCGAACCTGTCGCTGAGACGGCGGCTGCGCGGTCGTCGGCGTAAGTGCCGGCTCCGATCACCGGCGTATCGCCGATCCGGCCCCACTGCTTGGCGGTCAGTCCTCCCGTGGAGGTGGCCGCAGCGATATGGCCGTTCGTATCGACGGCAACTGCCCCGACCGTCCCATACTTCACGTCCGAATCGAAACCCCCCTTGGCCAGGAGCTCTTCGAGTTGGCGACGGCGTTCGCCCGTGACGAACCAGTCGTTATCGACTTGTTCCAGGCCCTCCTCGCGGGCGAGCCTGTCGGCGCCCTCAGATGACAGGAGAACGTGCGGTCCGCGCTCCATCAGTCGACGGGCGAGGCTGATCGGCGCACGCGTCGTGCGAAGTCCCGACACCGCTCCTGCGCGTCGTGTCGCTCCGTCCATGATCGCCGCATCCAGTTCGACGAGGCCCTCCGCGTTCAATGTGCTGCCGCGGCCGGCATTGAAGCAGGCGTCGTCTTCCAGGACGCGCACCGCCGCTTCCACGGCATCGACGGCCGAGCCGCCCTCGCGGAGGACGGCGGAGCCTGCGTCGAGGGCATCGCGGAGACCCTGCCGCGCCCGCTGCTCATGGTCGGCATCGCCGTGATCGGGGCGCATCGCACCGGCTCCACCGTGGATGACAAGCTTCCATTGAGTCTCGGTCATGGCGCGCGCCTAGCAGACCCGGGATGCGCAAGGCGAGCCGCTTGACTCTGATCTGAGGATAGATATTATTGTGATATCAGATTTACAGGGAGGCATTCGTGTCGACAGGGGACGTAGTAGCACTGAAATCCAGCCGGGAATCCTCGGCATCCACGACCAGCGGATATCCGGTCCTGCTGGCGATGCTGGCAGTCGTGCTGATCGCGGCATTTCTCATCGTTCGTGGCATTCGGGCCGATAGCGCCTTGATCATCGGCAACACGGCCTGGATCAGCGCGGTGCTCGTGCTGTTCCTCGCCTGCGGCTTCTATATGCTTCAGCCCAACCAGGCCGCGGCGATCACCCTCTTCGGCGACTATCGCGGGACCGATCGCGCGACCGGCCTCCGCTGGGTCCTCCCGTGGATGATCCGCAGCAAGGTCTCCGTCCGCGCCAACAACTTCATCTCCGAGCGGATCAAGGTGAATGACCTTCGCGGCAATCCGATCGAGATGGCGGCGCAGATCGTGTGGCGCGTCGTGGACACGGCGCAGGCCCTGTTCGACGTCGACGACTACAAAGAGTTCGTGAAGGTGCAGGTCGAGGCGGCGATCCGCGCTATCGGCTCGCGGTATCCCTACGACGATTTCGAGCATCTCGAAGTCACGCTTCGCGGCAATCATGACGAGGTCGGCGTCGAACTCCGCAACGAGCTGAAAGCGCGACTTTCGGTGGCTGGCATCACGGTCGACGAGTGCGGCTTCACCCACCTCGCCTATGCGCAGGAGATCGCCGGAGCGATGCTTCGGCGGCAGCAGGCGCAGGCGGTCGTCGCAGCGCGAAAGACCCTTGTCGAAGGCGCCGTGGGCATGGTTGAAATGGCGCTCGAGCAATTGTCAGAAAAGGACGTCGTGCATCTGGACGACGAGCGGCGGGCGGCGATGGTCTCGAACCTCATGGTCGTGCTCTGCGGTGAACGTGACACCCAGCCTGTCGTTAATACGGGCACGCTCTACTCGTAAGGCAGGACGATGACCGGCGGCGGCGATCGAAAGGCGTACCCGTTACGGGTGGACCCGGCTCTCTGGGCCGCGGTCGAACGCTGCGCCGCCGCCGACCTTCGCAGCGTGAACAGTCAAGTCGAATGCCTGCTTCGCGAGGCCCTCAAGGCCCGAGGCGTCAAACTCGAGCCGCCGCAGCCAGTGAAGCGCGGCCGGCCAAAGAAGGAGGATTAGGATGGCAGAATGGTTCGCACCCAAGCGCTACGGTGTGGGCTCCGGCCCACCGATTGCGTGGCAGGGTTGGGTCCTGATGATTGGCTTCATCGTCTTGCTCCTCGCTGCCACTCCGCTCACGACCTATTCCCTGGTGCTGTACTTCAGCGTGGTCGGCCTGCTGACCGGCTTGTTCCTGCTGGTCGTTGCGAAGACAACGCGCGGCGGATGGCGCTGGCGGTGGGGTGAGAAGGACTAACCGACCGACAGATCGTGCTGCTGATTGAGCAGCTGCCATTCGTCGAGATCGCCCAACATGGCCCTCGCCGCCTGCTCTGTAAGGTCCGCGGCACGCTTTAGGCTTGTGCGCTCGGCACGGAGGCGTTGGCCGATCTGAGCCAGCACAGCGGCCGAACGTTGGGAGCGGGCCGCGCTTCCGGAATGATCGCCCTGCACCCGGATGCCGACTGCCGCCGTACCGATCGCGGGAAGACCGGCGGCCAGTACAGTGAACCAGTCATAATTCTTGGCGACCCAGACGGGCGCGATTGCGAAGCCGGTCAACAGGATGATGGAACTGCAAAGGGCCAAGACGAAAGCTGCGAAGCTGACGATACCGAGGCGGCAATCGAGGCGCAGGACCTGCCGCGCGGCCGAATAATGATAGGCGACCTGCGGGTCGATCTCATTGTCGACGATCGTTTCCGTCAGGGCTTCCAGCCGCGCCGCGTCGATGCGTCCGGTGGGTGCTCCGATCGCTCGCCAGGCGCGGGCGGCATACCATTCGACCCAACGCCGCGCGACGGGGTCCGCCGCCGTGCCGGGCGGGTCCGGGGCGGCGAGTCCGAGCAGCTTCAGAGTGCGCATCGGGCGTAATCGTTCTGCGAGTTGGCGATAGTCGAGCCAGCGGCGGTGCCATTGCTGGCGGTTGCCCGCGACCGTGTTCATCAGGATGGCAAGCACGACGAAGAACAGGGTCGTTTCGAGGAATATGCTCCACTGCGGCAGGACGAGATTGCTGACCCCGAGCAGGACCGCGACGGCGCCGAGCACGAAATTGAAGACGTGCCCGCTCCGATAGGACTGAGCGAAATGGCCCGCGAGGCTGTCCGTCCATTCGTACCAGGATCGCAGCAAGTCGGTTTCGACCGACACCGCTTCCGCGCGGAAGCACGCCTGACGGTAACGCGCCCATTCTTCGTCGGTGTCGGCGATGGCGCGGTCGGTGTGGAAATGCCTTCGCTTGAAGCCCGAAATCCCGGCCACCGCGAGAAGCAGCGGATACTCGATACGCAGGTGCCAGAGCCGGCGGCGCTCGTTCTGGAACTGGCTGACGAACTGGCGCTCGCGCGGGTCTTCCGGCGGAGCCAACAGCAATCCGAGGACGGTCTCGATCTGCTCGGCGGAGTAGGGCTTGAGCGCGGCGGGATCATCCCTCGCCGTCACGAACGCCGGCTCGAATGCTCCCCAATGGATGGTTGCGGCTGACGCACCATCGCTGGGAAGATGAATGACCGGTCGCGCCATGTCCGACGCGAACTTCAAGATGCTTTCATCCACATCGCCGACGGCGATCAGCAGGTCGCTGTGCGAGAGGATGGCGAGGCCCGAGCTTGCCGTTTGGCCGAGTGCATCGTCGGCTTCAGGTAAATGGAGCCGATCCGATTTATTGAGCACGTCCCGAAAACTGTCTGCGGTGTCGAGCTGGTCCGCCGACATGACATGCAGCACGAAACCCAGTTCGGTCGCGATGGAAGCCGCCTCTCGATCGGCTACATTTCGAAGCGATGTGTGCAGAACTAATTGGGCGCGGTCATTGGCGAAGAACTGCCTGTTCGAGGAGTGCAGGTCCGCCGCCTGCGACTTCAATTCCGATAGTATGCTTTTGAACTGATCGCTCGGGGCGAGCGAAACGTGCTGGTCGCCGCACATGATTCCCACGGCGAATACAAAAGGCAGCAACGGCGGCCGCTCAGACCGCTGTGTCTCAACAGGCTGAGCGTGGTCCGCCGCCGCCAGCAAGTGTCAGCGTCGCTCGAAGACGTTGAAGGTGAAGGCTAGAGCAACGGCCACTGCAGCCACGCCCACGACCAGTGCGACAGTGCCAAACGAAGACGCGGGTTCGAGCCTCGGACCATTCTGGTTGCTGCCGATCGGATCGATTGGTTCGAGGGCCGGATTTGTGCCGTGCGGATCCTTCGTCACGAACAACGTGTAGGCGAATTCGGCCGGATCCTCGTTGAGGTTGCGAACCTCAAGCCTCGTATTGTTTTTGCTGACCGTAAGCGGATAAAATTGGTCCCAGGTCGCGCCCGCCGGGGGGCAGGGCGGGTTCGTTCCGGTGTACGTCTGCACCGCGATGGCGCGGTTGTGATCGTCGGGAAACCGGAAGCCGGTGTCATCATCGTCATCGATGTCGAAATAGACGATGAAGCCCGGATGATGATCGTTGTTGAATTCTAGCTTCTTGCCCTTCTTGAGATCGGATTCGATTTCCCACGTGAATCCTGGAGGCGAGTTACTTTCCGTCAGCTCGACATCGACCGTCGCTTTCTTAGGCTTCGTCATATGCTTTCTCCCTGATGGAGCGACGTGCTTCAGATTGCCTGCTTGAACCCCATTGCGGCGAGCCTGTCCTGCAACGGACGCGCCTGCGCTGTCTTACCAACTCTCATCAATAATTGCGCGTGCTCGTTCATCTCGACCGGTTTCTCGGCGACTGATGCGGGCAGGCTTGCCAAAGCTGCTTGCCAAATCCTTCCTGCGCCCGAGGTGTCCCCGCCGCGCAGCTTGCTCTCGCCAAGCAGGCGCTGCGCCTTCGCGAGATAGAATTTGTTCTCGATCGCATCGCCGCGAGTGATCGCTTGCGCGCTCTGAACGGCCTGATCCGCCAGTTGCACGGCAACGGCATTCTGGCCTTCCGCAAGCGCGACCTGCGTCCGCAACGCCAGACAGTCGCGCTTCGCCAGGCGCCATTCGAGGACGCTTGCATCCCGAGCGAGCAGGGCATCGTTTACGGTGCAACCGGCCCTGGCGGCCGCGTCCGCTCTCGCGACGTTTCCGGACGCCAGCAGTCCGTCGGCAAGGTCCAAACGCGACCGTGCGACGAATCCCGCCCACATGCGGTTGCCCGGCTCTATTCCGACCAAAGTTTGCGCCTGATCGACGGCTGATTGGAAATTGGCTTCCGCCGCAGGAAAGAGGCCGAGAGCATTATAGATGTGGCCGAGTGCCCGAAACGCGTGGACCCGATCTTCCAGGAATTCGACGTCGCCGCCGCTCGCGGTTACCAATTGATCCAGTAACTGGATCTGCTGTTTGCGGACGGCGGCAGCTTCCTTCAGCCGTCCGGACGCCGAACGTGCATCGGCCAGCCAGGCGAGAACCTCGACCCGGCCTTTCTTGTAATCGGCGTTCGACGGGTCTGCGGATGCAAGCGCCGTGATGGTCGACAGAGCCTGCTGGAAGGCGCCCACCGCTTCCTCGAATTTGCGCTGGTTGACCAGGACGATGCCGAGGTTGGCGTCGGCATATTGGGTCTCCATCCGCCAACGCATGTTGTCCGGGTCGAGCGCCACCATCCGCGCTGCGAGCGCTTCATATTGCTGAAAAGAGCGCAGGGCCTCGTCGAACTGGCCGCCCTGACGTGCGAGCTCGCCGACCCAGAAGATATTCTGTGCGTGTTCGAACAGCCGTTGGGGGTCGTTCGGCTTCCGGCGAACCGCCTCCCCGGTGCCGACCAGAGCGGCTCGATACTGGCGAAGAGCGCCCGCGCTGTCTTCGCTAGCGTTAGCAATTTCGCCCATCAGGCTGAGAGCCCTTGAGCGTTGCAGGAGGGCGGCGTCGGACAGGTCCGACATGTCCTGCTTCTTGTAATAGTCGAGCACCCGCTCGCCGACGCCATCGAGGGCGTCGAGGCGGCCCACCGGTTCGAGCTTCGCCCGAAGATCGCCGATCATGAATCCGATCAGGCCTTCGGCCTCGCGGCGCTGGTCTCGGGCGGCGTCCCGGGCCTGGATTGCGGCGACGGCAAGACCGGTGGCGATGAGCATTCCGACGAGCGATGCGGCGGTCACGAGGGCCAGATGGCGATGCCGGCGGACCTCTTCGCGGCGCACGAGATCGTCGAGGCCGACGCCGAGCATTCCCGCTACGAGCTTGAGGAAACCCATGCGCTTGGCGTGCGCATCCCCGCGAATATCCGCCGCCAGCGGCTCGCTGCGCTTTGCCGTCTGCCGTCCACGCCGGTCATATTTGAAGCGCAGTGCCTGGGGCAGGCATTCCTCGGCTTCTCGGCCCGGGATGTCGCTTGCGAAAGGTTCACCGTCGAGGATGACCGCCAGGACACAACCGTCCGGCCGGACGCGCTTGAAGACCTCGATTTCCGCATTGGTCCAGCGCGAGACGGCGGCGGACGGCGAGCACAGCACGACCAGGAAACGAGAGGCGGCCAGCGCCGACCGAATTTCGGTGCCCAGATCGTTGGAGGCGGGAAGCTCGCTGAGGTCACGGAAGATCGGCTTTAGCCGCTTCGGGACGGAGCCATGTTCGGTGACCCGGCCAACGAGATGGCTGGGCACCCGAAAATCTTCGAGGGCGTCCTGCAACCACTCGCCCATTTTTTCGTCGCGGTGGCTGTAGCTGATGAAGGCGAAATAATGCTGGGTGCCGTCGGCGAACGGCGTCGCGAAGGCCGCTTCCCTGATCGCACGAGTCCACTCTGACGGCCCGGCAAAAATGGTCATCGCCGCCCCCGCAACTGACGTCAGCGACTTACCATCCCCGGCCAATCAAGGCGAATCGCTGAGTGGGCTCGCTTGGCCGTGAAAGCGGCAGGCCCTATATGACCCGAATGTCTTCCATTCGCCCGTGGCGGGATATCGCACGCCGTCAGTCGCGTCAGATCATGGTGGGCTCCGTCGCCGTTGGCGGAGATGCGCCGGTCAGCGTCCAGACGATGACCAACACGCCGACCGCCGATGCGCGGGCGACGATCGATCAGATTCGCCGCTGCGAAGAGGCGGGCGTCGACATCATTCGCGTATCCTGCCCGGACGTCGAAAGCACGACCGCGCTTCGCGAAATCGTCCGCGCTGCGAATGTGCCGATCGTTGCGGACATCCACTTTCACTACAAGCGCGCGCTCGAGGCAGCGGATGCTGGAGCGGCCTGCCTGCGGATCAACCCGGGCAACATCGGCTCCGAGGACCGCGTCAAGGAAGTGATCGCGGCGGCAAGGGCCAACGGCTGCGCGATCCGCATCGGTGTCAATGCCGGCAGTCTCGAAAAGGACTTGCTCGAAAAATATGGCGAGCCTTGCCCCGAGGCGCTCGTCGAAAGCGCGCTCGACCACATCCGCATCCTCGAGGACCATGGCTTCCGCGACTATAAGGTCGCGGTCAAAGCTTCGGATGTTTTCCTAGCAGTGGCCGCCTATCACGCATTGGCGGACGCCGTGGATTGTCCGCTCCATCTCGGCATTACAGAGGCTGGGGGCCTGATCGGCGGCACCGTGAAGTCCTCGATCGGCATTGGCTCGCTGCTGTGGGCGGGCATCGGCGACACGATCCGCGTCTCGCTTTCGGCAGAGCCGGAAGAGGAAGTCCGTGTCGGCTATGAGATCTTGAAGGCGCTTGGCATCCGCAACCGCGGCGTTCGCGTCGTTTCCTGCCCGAGTTGCGCCCGCCAGGGTTTCGACGTGATCCGCACGGTCCAGACGCTGGAAGAGCGGCTGCAGCACATCCGCACCCCAATGTCTTTGTCCGTTCTCGGCTGCGTCGTGAACGGACCGGGCGAAGCTCGCGAGACGGACATCGGCATCACCGGCGGCGGTCAGGGTAAGCATATGGTCTATCTGTCTGGCGTAACCGACCATCACGTGCAGGACGCCGAAATGGTCGATCACATCGTGAAGCTCGTCGAAGCCAAGGCGGCTGAGCTCGAAGCCGCGGCGGCCGCCGAACAGACACTCGACGCCGCCGAGTAGACTGCTAACGCGGGCTTCGTGCACCGCGTCGCTCAACATCCCGTCCAGGCCTTCGCAGCCGCGCTAGCCGCGGTCGGCATCCTGTCGGTCATGGATGCAGTGATGAAGGCGCTGGTGCTTGGCATCGGCATTTATGCGGTCAGCATCTGGCGTTCGATCGCCAATCTGGTCCTGACCGGCGGGCTTTACCTGCCCCGACGCCGGCCCTGGCCGAAGCGAGCCATCCTCAAGATCCACGTCGCCCGAGGCGTGATCGTGACCATCATGGCCGGTCTGTTCTTTTGGGGAATCGGGCGCGTGCCCTTGGCTCAGGCCATCGCGATGACGTTCATCGCGCCGCTGATCGCATTATTATTGGCCGCGAGTTTCCTGAACGAACGCATCGGTTCGCGCTCGGTCGCCGGATCCGTCATGGCCTTTGGCGGTGTGCTGGTGATCGTGTTTGGGCAGGCCCGCGCCGATCTTGGCAGCGACGCTTTGCTCGGAAGCGCCGCCATCGTCGGCTCGGCCGTCTGTTACGCCATCAACCTCGTGCTGATGCGGCACCAGTCGCTCGCGGCCGAGCCGCTAGAGATCAATTTCTTTCAGTCCCTGACGATCATCATCCTGTGGTTCACCCTGACGCCGTTTCTCGGCTTCCCAGATCTGCCGAATGCCTGGGCTGGATGGGTCGTGGTGGCGGCTCTGATGTCCACCGCAGGAGGACTGATCTTCTCCTGGGCCTATGCGCGAGCGGACGCGAGCTATCTCGCGGTGACCGAGTATAGCGGCTTCCTGTGGGCCGCGGTGCTCGGCTGGATCATCTTCGACGAGGGCGTTTCGCTTTACACCGTGGCCGGGGCGCTGCTGATCGTAGCGGGCTGTTTCGTTGCCGCTCGTAGCAAGATCGACGCGCCGGGAGAATTGGAGGTCGCAACCTGATGGCTTGGTTCTGGCTTATTCTTGGCGGCCTGTTCGAGGTTGGCTTCACGACGTCACTTCGGTTCGTCGACGGCTTCCGTAACATCGGCTGGACGCTCGTCTTTCTGGTGTCGGTCGGCATCAGCATGGCGCTTCTTGAGGTCGCGTCGCGGTCTATCCCGATGGGCACGGCTTATGCCGTCTGGGGTGGGATCGGCGCCATCGGGACGGTGGTCGTGGGGATGATCTGGTTCAACGAACCGTCCACCACGATTCGGCTGCTTCTCATCCTTGGCATCGTGGCGGCGATTGCGGGCTTGAAGCTCACCGCCTAAGTCCCCGCCAGAATGACTACGCCGCAACCCGTTCGCGGGACCCAGAGTCTGTTTGGAGAAGAGGCCGACCGCTTCCACGCGGTTGTCGACGCGTTCGATCGCGTGCGCCGCCTGTTCGGCTTCAAGCGCGTCGAAGTGCCGGTGATCGAACAGACCGCCGTGTTTGCTCGGACGATCGGCGAAACCACCGACGTCGTCTCGAAGGAAATGTACACGTTCGAGGATCGCGGCGGCGAGCTGATCACCCTTCGGCCGGAATTCACCGCCGGGCTTTGCCGAGCCTATTTGAGCGAAGGGTGGCAGCAGTACGCGCCGCTGAAGCTTGCCGTGCACGGTCCAGCCTTTCGCTACGAACGCCCGCAGAAAGGCCGGTTCCGCCAGTTTCATCAGTTGGACGCCGAAGTTATCGGAGCCGGTGAACCGGCGGCAGACGTGGAATTGCTTTCGCTCGGCGATCAGCTTTTGCGAGAACTGGGCATCCATGATGGTGTGACGCTTCAGCTCAATACGCTCGGCGATGCAGAGACGCGCGATGCCTGGCGGACGGCACTGGTCGACTATTTCCAGTCGCACAAAGGCTCATTGTCCGAAGACAGCCTGACACGGTTGGAGCGGAATCCTCTGCGTATTCTCGACACCAAGGACGCGAAGGAGCGGCCGATCGCCGACGCGGCGCCGTCCATCGACGAGTATCTGACGCCGGAGGCGGCTGACTTCTTCGCGCAGGTTACGGAAGGTCTCAATGCCGCAGGCGTGCAGTGGGTGCGCAATTCGCGCCTGGTGCGTGGCCTTGACTACTACCGCCACACGGCGTTTGAGTTCGTCACCGACCGGCTTGGCGCTCAGGGCACTGTGCTGGCCGGCGGCCGCTATGACGGTCTCATCGAATCTCTCGGCGGTCCGCACACGCCCGCAGTGGGCTGGGCGGCAGGCATCGAGCGCTTGTCGATGATGATCGACGCTCCGGCGCCGGAAACGTCGTCCGTCGCTGTCGTGCCGCTGGGAGAGCGGGCCGAGGCCGAGGGCACCAGGATCGTTGCTGGGTTGCGCCGCGAGGGCATAGCCGCCGACATGGCCTATCGAGGCAATATGAAGAAGAGGCTGAGCCGGGCGAACGCGGCTGGCGCAAAATATGCGCTCATCCTTGGCGACAACGAACTGGACGCCGGCGAGGCGCAGTTGAAAGACCTGACGACCGGCGAGCAACGGTCGGTCTCGCTCGACTTGATCGGGGATGCGATCCGCCAATGACCCAGATTTCGTCGGAACGAATCGCGAGCATCGAGGCGCGCAAGCAGGAGCTTGCGGACGCTATGGCCGCGCCAGACTTGCCTCCCAACGAGTTCATCCGCCTGTCCAAGGATTATGCGGCGATCGAGCCTGTGGCTGCAGCAGCGCGCGAAGTTCGCCGGCTGCGGGCCGAGCTGGACGTGCTCAACGGCATGGTCGCCGATCCTACCGCCGAGGCCGAGCTCAAGGAAATGGCCGTTGCCGAGGCGGATGAGATCCGGCGCCAGCTGCCGGAGGCGGAGCGCGCTCTGGCGCTGAAGCTTCTGCCGCGAGATTCTGCGGATGAGCGCGCGGCCATGCTTGAAGTTCGCGCGGGGACCGGTGGTGACGAAGCGGCGCTGTTCGCGGGCGACCTACTGCGCATGTACCAGCGCTTCGCCGAAGAGCAGGGTTGGCGATTCGAATTGATCTCGGCAAGCGCATCCGATGTCGGCGGGTACAAGGAAGCCGTCGCATCGATCAGCGGGGCAGGCGTCTTCGCCCGGCTCAAGTTCGAAAGCGGCGTCCATCGTGTCCAGCGCGTTCCCGCGACGGAGAGCGGCGGCCGTATCCACACGTCCGCGGCAACGGTGGCGGTGCTTCCGGAGGCCGAAGACGTCGACGTCCAGATCGACGACAAGGATTTGCGCATCGACGTCTATCGCTCATCCGGTCCGGGCGGGCAGTCGGTCAATACGACCGACAGCGCCGTGCGCATTACGCACCTTCCGACAGGCCTGGTTGTCATTCAGCAGGACGAAAAGTCGCAGCACAAGAACAAGGCCAAGGCCCTGAAGGTTCTTCGCACCCGCCTGTTCGAGCTGGAGCGTGAGCGCCTGGCGAACGAACGTGCCGGCGCCCGCAAGTCCATGGTCGGCTCGGGCGATCGTTCGGAGCGGATTCGCACCTACAACTTCCCGCAGGGCCGAGTGACCGATCATCGGATCAACCTTACCTTGCACAAGCTGCCGGAAATTCTGGAGGGGCCGGCCCTCGCGGAAATGATCAACGCGCTGGTCGCGGAGGACGAGGCAGAAAGGCTCGCCGGCCTCGAAGACGCGTGACCGCAATCGCAAAAGCCCTTTCGCGGGCGACCAACGAGCTTGGCCGGGTCAGCGACACACCGCGGCTCGATGCCGAGCTGCTGATGGCCGAGGCGCTGCATATCGACCGCGACAAGTTGATTTTGTCGCCTCCCCAGCGCGACGTGCCGAAGCGCTTCGGAGAGATGCTCGACAGGCGTAAGGCAGGCGAGCCCGTCGCCTACATCACCGGCCGGCGCGCCTTCTGGAACATTGAGTTGCACGTTGGCCCCGGCGTTCTCATCCCTCGACCCGACAGCGAAGTGCTGATCGCATCGGCGCTTGAACATTTCGACGGCCGCGATGGGCCGGACCGAATTCTCGACCTTGGCACGGGACCCGGCACATTGCTGCTGGCGGCGCTAGACCTTTGGCCCAAGTCGACCGGGCTTGGCATCGACGTGTCGCGCAAGGCGATGTCCTACGCCGCAGCCAATGCACGCCGCCTGGAGTTCGAGTCTCGCGTGAAGTTCAAGGAAGGCGACTGGGCGAAGGGCCTGAAGGAAAAGTTCGATCTTATCCTCTGCAACCCGCCCTACGTGGCGGAAGGCGCAGACCTCGGCCCTGGTGTGCGGGAATTCGAGCCCGACCTTGCGTTGTTCGCGGGACAGGAAGGGCTGGATGCGTATCGCGAACTCGCGCCGCAATTGCCCAGCTTGCTTAACCCGGGCGGCTTGGCGGCCGTGGAGATCGGGCATGACCAGGCCGACGCCGTGACGGAGCTTCTGGCGCGGGATGGCCTTCAGGCGCGGGTGGCGGAAGACCTGGCCGGACGGCCCCGTGCAGTGCTTCTAACTTGGATTGTTTAGAAATTCGCTTGGCATTCCGCCGTATCGACACTACATCTTTGTGTGAGGACCGGGCTCGCTCCCTTGAGAGAAGCTGGGCAGAACCCGCTCCACCCCCGACGCAATCGACCGATCGATAGCGCTTTTTAAGGCGCTGTCCGGAACGAAAGGGTCAGGCCCCGGCGCCGCCGTGCGCCAGCCTGCCTAACGAAGGCGAAAGGGGAAGCTTCTGGTTAAGGAAGTCAGGATTTGATCAACAATCGTCAGGGCGGCCGCAGGCGCGGACGTGGGGGACAGCGGGGACAGAACCTCGGGGGACAGCCCGGAGGTGGCGGAAACCGCCAAGATAACCGGCAGCGCGGCAATGCGGCGCAGCTGCTCGAAAAGTACAAGAGCATGGCCCGCGACGCACAGCTGGCCGGCGACCGCGTTCAGAGCGAATATTACCTTCAGTTCGCGGATCACTACTTCCGCGTGCTGAGCGAAAGCCGCGCCCGCTTCGAGGATCAGCGCCGCCAGCGTGGCGAGGACCTCGACGACGACGAAGACGGCGACGACGAAATGCTGGACGCCGGCGAAGACAATGCCGAAGCCGAAGTTGAGGCTCGTCCTCAACGCCAGCGCCGTGAACGCAACGATCGCAGTGATCGCAGTGATCGCGGCGACCGCGGAGACCGGAACGATCGCGGCGACCGTGCGGAGCGCGGTGAGCGCAACGAGCGCCGCTACTCGCGCGATGACCGTTCGCGGGACGATGAGGAAGATCGCAACGGTTACGACCGCGGCAACGGTGCAGACGAGCGTCTGTCGCTTGATGTCCTTCCGCCGGCCATCGGCCGTGAAGAGGCGTCGAACGACGAAGAGACTGCCGAGGTTGTCGAGGCTCGTCCCCGGCGTCGGACCCGCCGTCCGCGGGCCGAAGATGGTGAAGGCGAGATCGCTCCGGCCGCGTGATTTTCACGCTCAACCGTGACAAGAGCAGGCGGCTCCTTGAGGGCCTGACGGAACCCGCGATTATCGTTCGCGGAGCATCGGTCGTCATGAGCAACCGGGGCGCCCGTAATCTGTTGGGCGTTGCCATCGAAGGCGTGGACGTGCGCCAGGTGCTTCCGCATCCGGCACTCATCGAACGCTTGGTGCGCGGGCGTCTGACGGGTCCGGAAGAAATCGAAGCTGCCGGCTTCGGTGGATCGCGCCGTCAGTGGCTTGTCCGCATCGCGCCACTCGGCGAGGGCGATATCCTCGTCCGTCTCATCGACGCCAGCGAGGCTCGTGCGGCGGAGCAGATGCGCGTCGATTTCGTCGCCAACGCCAGCCACGAACTGCGCACGCCGCTTTCCAGCCTGATGGGCTACACGGAGACGCTCCGCGAGCGGACTGCCGAATTGGACGGCGAGACGCAGAAGCGATTTCTCGCCATCGTTCACGATGAAGCCCGGCGCATGCAGCGCGTCGTCGAAGACCTGATCTCGCTTTCGCGAATCGAAGCCGAAAAGTTCACCACGCCCACCGAAGCCGTCGATCTTGAGCAATTGATCGAGGTCTCCGTCGAGAGCGCCAAACGCATGGCCGACGAGCGCGGCAGCGAACTCGTCCTGTCGATTGCTGATGCGCTACCGCCTGTCGCTGCGGATCGCGTTCAGATCCTGCAGGTCCTGGACAATCTGATCACCAACGCTTTGCGTTACGGTGAGCCGGGCACCCCGGTTACCGTCGGCGCGGTTCTCGAAGACGAGATGGTACGCTTGTCAGTGGCGGATCGCGGTGAGGGCATTGCGCCCGAGCATCTCAAGCGTCTGACCGAACGTTTCTACCGCGTCGATACCAGCCGCAGTCGTTCGCTCGGCGGAACCGGTCTGGGGCTATCGATCGTGAAGCACATCATCGAGCGGCATCGTGGGCGTCTGACGTTCGAGAGCGAGGTGGGCAAGGGGACGACCGTGCACGTGCTCCTGCCGGTCGCATCGGATTCCATGTCATGAGATTGTCATAATCGAACCCAGCGGGTAACCGCCGCAGACAACCTTTTGCGGTGCGCGTTTCTCAGAGGATTCTCATGTTTGCTTGGTTCCAGCGCCTGCTGCCCCAGCGGGGCGATTTTTTCGGCATGTTCGAAGCGCACGCGGCCATGCTGGTCGCGGCCGCGGAAGCCTTGGAGCAGCTTGGCAAGGATCATGGGTCCACCGAGAAATGCCTCAAGACGATCCAGGACCGCGAACATGTCGCCGACGACGTCATCCGCGATGTTCTGACCACCGTACGCAAGACATTCCTGACCCCGTTCGACCGCGGCGCGATCACCTCCCTGATCGGCTCGATGGACGACGCGATCGACGAAATGCTCGCAGCGGCGCGTGCGATTGACCTTTACGAGTTGCAGCAGCTTCGTCCCGAAATGCGCGACATCGTCGGACTGATCAGTGAGGCCGCCCGCGTGACGAACGAGGCTATCCCCCTGCTCCGCGACGTGAGCAAGAACGGCGTGCAGTTGCACCAGCTCACCGAGCGGCTTGTGCGCCTGGAAGGCAAGGCGGACGATATTCACGCGGCCGGTCTCAAGCGCGCCTTTCGCGAAATCGCCCGGCAAGACCCGCTCCAGTTTGCGGTGACTCGCGAGATCCTGCGTCACCTGGAGAAGGTGACCGACGCTTTCGAGGACGTCGCGAATCAGATCGACGGCATCGTCATCGACCACGCCTAAGCGGCCGGAGCGAAAGACATGCACGAGATCGCCTTTCCGCTGCTGGTCGGCCTGATCATCGTCGCACTCGCGTTCGATTTTCTCAACGGTCTGCACGATGCGGCCAACGCCATTGCGACCGTCGTTGCGACGCGTCTGCTGAAACCGGTGACCGCTGTTGCCTTCGCCGCTTTCTTTAACTTCGCGGCATACTTTCTTTCTCTTGCGGTTCCGGAACTGCACCGCGTTGCGGACACCATCGGCAAGGGGATCATCGACAAGGATCTGGTGACACCTTCGGTAGTGTTCGGCGCACTGGTCGGGGCCATGTTCTGGAACGTGGTGACCTGGCTGAAGGGTATCCCCTCCTCATCCAGTCATGCCTTGGTCGGCGGCCTCGTCGGCGCGGGCGTTGCGCATGCCGGCATGACCGGCATTCAGTGGGGCGGGCTCAACAAGACTCTGATCGCGATCGTCCTGTCGCCGACGTTGGGCATGATTCTCGCGATGTTCATCATGCTCGTCACCAGCTGGCTTGGCGTCCGCGCGACGGCGGCCGGGGCCGAGCGGACTTTCCGCATCCTGCACCTCTGCTCTTCGGCAATGTACTCGCTGGGGCACGGCCTGAACGATGCCCAGAAGACGATGGGGATCATCGCCGTGCTGCTCTATTCGACGGGCAACATGGAGGGCGAGTTCCACGTGCCCCATTGGGTCGCGCTCAGCTGCTACGTGGCGATCGGGCTCGGCACTATGTGCGGCGGGTGGAAGATCATCGAGACCATGGGCACCCGAATCACCAAGCTGTCGCAGCATCAGGGATTCAGTGCTTCGCTCGGCGGATCGGTCATGCTCTTCTCGGCGTCCTGGCTGGGCATCCCGGTCTCGACCACCCACACCATTACCGGCTGCATCATTGGCGCCGGTGCAGCGCGTCGGGCTTCTGCCGTCCGCTGGCAGGTTGCGGGCAATGTCATGACCGCCTGGGTCATCACCATCCCGGCTTCCGCCAGCGTCGCAGCCATCTTTTATTACATCACGACGCTCTTCTAGGCGGGCGGCAGTGGCCGTTGTCACAAAGCTGTAATCAAACCGTCACGAACCGGTCGCGGAACGGCAGCTAGGGGACTCCCACGGACGAGATCCGACGGGAGTTTAGCCAGTGAAGAAGATGATGATTGCGCTGCCGGTCGTGGCGGCGCTTGCGGCGTGTGGAAGCAATGGCGGCGGCGAAGGCGGTGCGGCCAAGCAGGCGCTGAAGGTCGTGGGCTCCTCAACCGTCTATCCCTTCACCACCGCGGTTGCCGAGCAGTTCCAGCGCGACAATCCGAACGTCAGCGCAGTGGTCGAATCGACCGGCACGGGCGCGGGCATGAAATTGTTCTGCGGCGGCGTCGGCGCGAACTTCCCCGACATCGAAAACGCTTCGCGCCAGATCAAGAAGAGCGAATACGAATCGTGCGTCGCTTCCGGCGTGAAAAATGTCATCGAAGTGCCGATCGGCATCGATGGGCTGGCCTTCATTCAGGCGAAGGGCGCGCAGCCGCTCAACCTAACTCAAGCTGACGTCTACAAGGCCCTCGCCGCCAATCCGTTCGGCAAGGGCGCCAACACGGCGCAGACTTGGAAGGACGTCAATCCCGCCCTTCCGGCGATCAAGATTCGCGTCCTCGGTCCGCCGCCGACGTCCGGCACCCGCGACAGCCTCGTCGAGCTCTACCTCGACAAGGGCTGCAACACCGATCCAGCCATGAAGGCGCTGAAGGAATCGGACGAGAAGAAGCACAAGGATCTTTGCACGAAGGTGCGTGAGGATGGCGTCTTCGTCGAAGCCGGCGAGAACGACAATCTCATGGTTCAGAAGGTCACCGCGGACCCGGGCACGCTCGGCATCCTCGGCTATTCGTACCTTGAGGAGAATGCCGACAAGGTTGCGCCGGTCCAGATCAACGGCGTTTCGCCGACCGAAGCGACGATCGCCGACCTTTCCTACCCGGGTGCGCGCAAGCTCTACATCTACCTGAAGGGCGAGCATCTTGCGGCCAAGCCAGCACTTCGCGACTTCGTTGCGGCCTATGCCAAGGTTTGGGGCAAGGGCGGCACGCTAGAGCAGCGCGGACTCGTCCCGATGAGCGGCGCCGACCTCGAAGCCGCCAATAAGCAAGCGACCGAGCTCAAGCCGCTCGACCCGGCTGGCCTGAAGTAAGCACCACGCGAAGCGACGCATGACGCTCGGATTTGCCTTTATCGTGATCCTGCTGATCGCCGCGGCGGTCGGCGGGATCGCGTACGTTCGCGCCGCGCGCCTGCGGACGGGTGGCAGGCTCCACTCATTGCCCGCTTATCACTCGGCGCATGCGTTGATCTGGGTCTTGGCTCCGGCGCTGCTCGTGCTTGTGGCTTGGGCCCCGATGCAAACGCGGCTGGTCGACCAGGCCGTGCTGTCGAGCCCGGAGGGCCAGGCGCTTCCGGACTTCGAGATGCAGCGCGACACGATCTTGGCCGAAGCGCGCCAAATCGCGAATCGCGAGATCGAGGCGGGCTTCAACCCGGAATCCACGGCTCTCGCACCGCGCATCAAGGAAGCGGAGGGGCGCTACTCCTCCATCGGCGGCATTGCGGCAATTCTATTCGCATTGGGTGCGGCCGGCCTGCTGGTGCTGCGCAAGCGGGGCCGCGAGTTCCGCGCCCGGACATCGGTCGAACGATGGATGATGGGGCTGCTGGTTGCGGCGTCGATGATCGCCATCTTCACGACGCTCGGCATTGTCTTGTCGCTGCTGTTCGAATCCCTGCGCTTCTTCCAGCTCGTTCCGATCTCCGACTTCATCTTCGGACTGACATGGAGCCCGCAGGTCGCGATCCGCGCGGACCAGGCGGGGTCGTCGGGTGCATTCGGGTCCATCCCGCTGTTCTGGGGCACGATTCTCATCGGTGCGATCATCGCCATGATCGTCGCCATTCCGCTTGGACTGATGAGCGCAATCTATCTGACGCAATATGCAGCCCCAAAGGTTCGCTCGGTCATCAAGCCGCTGCTCGAGATTCTCGCCGGCGTGCCGACCGTTGTTTATGGATATTTCGCCGCGCTGACCGTCGCTCCGTGGATCCGCGAGATCGGCATCGCACTCGGCATCGAATCGGCGAGCAGCGAAAGCGCTCTCGCGGCCGGTCTCGTCATGGGCATCATGATCATCCCGTTCGTCAGTTCGATGGCGGACGATTCGATTGCCGCGGTTCCCAGCGCGATGAACGACGGCAGCCTGGCGCTCGGCGCGACGCGGTCGGAGACGATCCGCAAGGTCCTGCTCCCCGCCGCTCTTCCGGGCGTGGTCGGCGGCGTGTTGCTCGCCGTCAGCCGCGCGATCGGCGAGACGATGATCGTCGTCATGGCTGCCGGTCTTGCGGCCAATCTAACGGCCAATCCGTTCGAGAGTGTGACCACCGTGACGGTGCAGATCGTTCAGCTGCTTACCGGCGATCAGGAATTCGACAGCGCCAAGACGCTGGCCGCGTTCGCTCTCGGGTTGGTGCTGTTCCTCATCACGCTCGTTCTCAACCTCATCGCGCTGCGCGTGGTGCGCAAATATCGGGAAGCATATGAATAGCGCCTCCGCGGACGCCGCGATCACGCGCTGGACGGGCGATGCGATGCAGGCCCGGCTGCGCAGCCGCTATCGCTCTGAACGGCTGTTCAAGCTGCTCGGACTGCTGGCTGTCGCCGTGTCGCTAGCCTTCCTGGCGTTTCTGCTCGGGACGATGATCTACCGCGGTGCCGGTGGCCTGACGCTCGATTTCCTGAGCGCTTCCGACTCCACCGACCCCGCAATGGCGGGGGTGTGGGGCGCGCTGAAGGGCAGCTTTCTGACCATCCTAGTGACCATGGTTTTGGCTTTCCCGGTCGGCGTGCTGTCAGCGATCTATCTGGAAGAGTTCGCCACGCGGAACCGCTGGACGGACATCATCGAGGTGTCGATCAACAACCTCGCCGCAGTGCCGTCGATCATCTTCGGCCTGCTCGGTCTCGCCGTGTTCCTGAACTTCATGCACATGCCGCGCTCGGCTCCGCTGGTCGGGGGACTAACGCTCGCGCTGATGACCATGCCGGTCATCGTCATTGCCGGACGCAATGCGATCCAGGCAGTGCCGCCGTCGATCCGTGAAGCGGCACTCGGCGTCGGCGCGTCGAAGATGCAGGTGGTGTTCCACCACGTCCTGCCGCTTGCCCTCCCGGGCATTCTCACAGGCACCATCATCGGCATGGCCCGCGCGCTTGGCGAGACGGCACCGTTGCTGATGATCGGCATGCGCGCATTCATCGCCGTTCCGCCCTCGGGCATCAGTGAGCCGGCAACGGTTCTCCCGGTTCAGATCTTCCTCTGGTCGGACGAAGTCGACCGCGCGTTCGTTGAGAAGACCAGCGCCGCGATCATCGTCCTTCTCGTGTTCATGCTGATGATGAACGCGCTCGCCATCTATCTCCGCAACCGCTTCGAGCAACGCTGGTAGGCCCCATGCTCATGAAAGAAAAGACGCCCATCACTCCGACGACGGCGGTCCCGACGCCTTCCGCAGCGATTGCTGCGGAGGCGAATCGCAATGGACCGTCGACGACGGAGAAACCGCTTGAGCACGAGCCGTCGACTTACGACGACCCGGTCGCCAGCGGCTCCCCGCTCCAGGATCATCCGGTTAGCGGTCTCTCGGTTTCGCTCGGCACAGACGCCGATGAACACGAAGAGATTACGACCAACGCCGAACCGAAAATGCGCGCTCGCAGCATCAACGTTTTCTACGGTGAAAAGCAGGCGCTGAAAGGCGTCTCCATCGACGTTCACGAAGATCGCGTGACGGCATTCATCGGCCCGTCGGGCTGCGGCAAGTCGACCTTCCTGCGGTGTCTCAACCGAATGAACGACACGATCCCGGCAGCGCGCGTCACCGGCAACATCGAGCTCGATGGCACGGACATTAATTCGCCGGCGATGGACGTCGTCCAGCTGCGAGCCCGCGTCGGCATGGTGTTTCAGAAGCCGAACCCGTTCCCGAAGTCGATTTATGAGAACGTCGCTTACGGCCCGCGCATTCACGGCCTGACGTCGTCGCGCTCGGAACTCGATGAGACGGTCGAAAAGTCGCTCAAGCGCGCCGGCCTGTGGGACGAAGTGAAGGACCGCCTCAACGAGAGCGGCACCGCACTGTCCGGCGGGCAGCAGCAGCGTCTCTGCATCGCCCGCGCGATTGCGGTCGATCCGGAAGTCATCCTGATGGACGAGCCTTGCTCGGCTCTCGATCCGATTGCCACGGCGCGCATCGAAGAACTGATCCACGAGCTTCGCGGCCGCTACGCGATCGTGATCGTGACTCACAACATGCAACAGGCAGCGCGCGTTTCGCAGCGCACGGCCTTCTTCCACCTCGGCGAGCTGGTCGAATACGGCAAGACGAGCGAGATGTTCACCAACCCCCGTGAGCAGCGGACCCAGGATTACATCACTGGGCGCTACGGCTGATCGGAGCAGACACAATGCAGCAGCAGACCGGCCATACGCTCAAGGCCTTCGACGAAGATATGGAGCGCCTGCGCGGACTCATCAGCGAGATGGGCAATCTGGCGCAAAGCGCGATCAAGGAAGCCATGCGCTGCCTGGCCGAGCGCGACATCGAAGGCGCGCTTCGGGTCGTCACCAAAGACAAAGAGATCGATGCTTTGGAGGTCGAGACCGACCGCCGCGTGATTCAGCTGATCGCGCTTCGTGCGCCGATGGCCGGCGACCTTCGCGAGGCCGTTGCCGCGCTGAAGATTTCGGGCGTTGTCGAGCGCATCGGCGATTATGCCAAGAACATCGCCAAGCGCGTTCCGCAGCTGAGCGATTCAGGCGCCGTCGAGCCGCTGTCGCTCCTGCCGGAGATGGCACGGATCGCGACCGAGATGGTCACCGACGTCCTGCGCGCTTTCGTCGACCGCGATGCGGAAGCAGCCGTTCGCGTCTGCGAGCGCGACCAGGCGGTGGACGATTTCTACGACTCCATCTTCCGCACGTTGCTGACGCACATGATGGAGAATCCGCACAATATCGGTCAGTCGGCGCACTTGCTCTTCGTCGCGAAGAACCTCGAGCGTGTCGGCGACCACGCCACGAACATTGCCGAGATGGTCTACTATGCGGCCGTCGGCGATTATATGGCTGAGCCGAATGTGAGAAAGAAGCGGTAGGGCTATGACGCGGAAGAAGCTTCTCCTTGTCGAGGATGACCGGGCTCTCGCGGAACTGCTGATCTGGCATTTCGAGCGGGAGGACTTCGAGGTTCGGCGCACCGGTGACGGCGAAGAGGCTCTATTGCTCGCAGCCGAGGATACGCCCGACGTCATCGTTCTGGACTGGATGATCGAGGGCATCCTCGGTCTCGAGGTCTGCCGCCGCCTTCGCCGGCGTTCAGAAACGGCGAACGTGCCGATCATCATGCTGACCGCTCGCGGTGAAGAGAGCGATCGTATCCGCGGCCTGGAAACCGGCGCCGACGATTATGTGACGAAGCCGTTCAGCCCGCGCGAACTCGTGGCGCGAGTAAGTGCCGTGCTTCGCCGTGTCCGTCCGGCGCTGGCGGCAGAGCAGCTCGGCTATCGCGACGTCGAAATGGACGTGGCGGCCCATCGTGTCCGCCGCGATGGCAAGCCGATCTCGCTTGGCCCGACCGAATTCAGGCTGCTGCGTCACTTCCTGGAGAATCCAGGCCGCGTCTTCTCGCGTGAGCGACTGCTTGATTCGGTCTGGTCGCACGATCCGGACATCGATCTTCGGACGGTCGATGTGCACGTTCGGCGCTTGCGCAAGGCGCTCAATGACGGCGGGCGGACCGACATCATCCGGACGGTGCGCTCGGCCGGCTATTCGCTCGACGCCGAGGCCTGAAAACCTCGTCACAGAACGGCAACATAGTCGTCATTTAGCAGTCGCGACCCACCCCTAGAGACGAATCGTCAGCAGCCGTGCTGCCGACGTTTCCAAGGGGAAATTTCAGTTATGTCACGCAAGCTTTTGGCTCTGGCCGGAGTCGCACTCGTCGCAACCACCGCCAGCACCGCCGCAGAGGCCCGCACGCAGATGCGTGCAGTCGGCTCCTCGACCGTTTATCCGTTCGCCAAGCAGGTTGCGGAGCGCGTTGCTCGCGCCAATCCGCGCCTCGGCTCACCGATCATCGAATCAACCGGCACTGGCGCCGGCATCAAGCTGTTCTGCGCCGGCGTCGGCGAGCGCTTCCCGGACGTGGCCAATGCGTCGCGCCGCATGAAGGCCTCTGAAGCCAAGACCTGCGCATCGAACGGCGTGACCAAGATCACCGAGATCCAGGTCGGCATCGACGGCATCGCCCTGTCGACCTCGAAGCGCACGCCGCTCTCGGGAGTCACGGCGCGCGATGTCTATCTCGCACTCGCCAAGACGCCGTTCGGCAAGCCCAACAAGGCGAAGACCTGGAAGGACGTGAACGCCAAACTCCCGGCCCTTCCGATCCGCGTCTACGGCCCGCCGCCGACCAGCGGTACGCGCGACGCGTTCGGCGAACTCGTCATGACCGCCGGCTGCGACACCAACCCGGGCATGGCCGCTGTGAAGAAGGCCAATGAGACCAATTACAAGGCCATTTGCACGGGCATGCGTGAAGATGGAGCGTTCATCGAAGCGGGCGAGAACGACAATCTGATCGTCCAGAAGCTCGAGGCGAACCCCGGCACGGTCGGCATCTTCGGCTATTCGTACCTCGAAGAGAACGCCAACCTGCTGAAGGGCATCACGATCAACGGCGTCGCACCGACGTACGATTCGATCAGCAGCTTCAAATATCCCGGCGCGCGTCCGCTCTACGTCTACGTGAAGAACGCGCACGTTGGGGCGATCCCGTCGATCAAGGCCTTCGTCGCCGAGTTCACGAAGGAAAGCGCTTTCGGGCCGAAGGGCTATCTGCGCCAGGCGGGATTGATCGCTGCGCCGAATGCAATCCGCGCCCGCTCTCAGACGGCTGCACGCAGCCTCGCTCCGCTCAACTTCGCGGGCCTCAAGTAGCTCCGACACGCAAACAACGACGATCCAGCCGGCGCGGGTCCCTTTCGAGGGGCCGGTGCTTGAGGCCTCCCAACGAGGAGGCGGGGGAAAGGGAATAAAATGACTCGCAAGTTCGTACTCGCTGCGCTCCTCACGGGCAGCGCCTTCATCGCGACGCCGGCTTTCGCCGCGACGCAGGATCCTGCGGCGGAGCAGCCGGAAGCGACGGAGCCCGACGCTTCCGATTCTTCGGCGGATGCAACGATTGCCGGCACCGGCCAGGTCGACGACATGCAGGCCAAGATCGAGCTGCTCCAAGCTCAGGTCGAAGCGCTTCAGGAAGCGCTCGACGGCGTCAAAGCCACACAGGTAAAGGCCGTTCCGACCTGGAAGGGCGGGCCGGAGTTCGCCGACAAGGACGCCGGCTTCACCTTCAAGCCGAAAGGCTTTGCGCAGTTCGATGCCGGTTATGTCGGTTATCCCGACGGCGACCAGCGCCGCGGTACTGTCAGTGGCCTCAACTTCCAGAACCTCGGCTTCAACACGCGCGCTCGGCGTATCGTGTTCGGCGCCGAAGGAACGCTACCGGGACGCTTCGGCTACAAGGTCGAATTCAACTTCGCGCAGGGCACGGTCGATTACGAGGACGTGATCCTCACCTACGACTTCGAGAAGGCTCCGCTGCAGGTGTCGGTCGGTAACTTCTATCCCTATTCGAGCCTTGAAACGATGACGAGTTCGCGCCTCGGCAGCATGCTCGAGCGCGCGTCGTTCACCGACGCATTCAACTACAATCGCCGTCTCGGCATCGGCATCCAATATTCCGACAAGGCGACCGACAGCTACCTCATCCAGGCCGGCATCTTCTCGACGCCGATCAACGATGCGAGCTTCACGCGCACCGGCTGGCAGGCGTCGCTGCGCGCTCTGTACACCCCGACGCTCGGAACCACGCGCCTGCACATCGGTGCTAACTTCCAGCATCGATCCAACAACCAGGAGTCGCTGGGCCAGCAGTATCGCGCTCGTCCGCTGACGCAGATCACCGACCAGCGCTTCATCGATACCGGCACGCTCGCATCCAAGGGCGACGATGCGCTCGGGGTCGAATTCGCAGCCGTGGCCAAGAGTCTGCACGTTGCGGCCGAAGCGCAGAAGGTTTGGGTGCGCGACGCCTTCACGGCCGCCGAACTGGCGGAGACCAATGCCGATCCGGAAGATAATGACGTCGCCACGGGCACTCCGCTGAACGGCGACCCGTCCTTCTTCGGCGGCTACTTCGAAGTCGGCTACTACCTCACGGGCGAAACCCGCGGGTACAAGGGCGGCAAGTGGGACCGGACCAAGGTCCTGAGGCCCTGGAACGAGGGCGGCTGGGGCGCCATCCAACTCAACGGCCGAGTCGATTACGTCGATCTCAGCGATCGCGTCGCCGACAGCGCCACCTTCACCGCGCCGAATTACGTCAACGGCGGCAAGCAGCTCGGCTTCCAGGCCAGCCTGATCTGGAACCCGGTCGATTGGGTCCGCTTCATGGCTCAGTACGGTCACGTCGAAGTGAAGGGCGGTCCACGCGCGGCCGGCCTGGTCGACCTCGACAAGCCCCTGAACAAGCGGAAGTTCGGCGCCGACACGGTCGCGGCCCGCGCCCAGATCGAATTCTAACTCGAGACCAAGTTAGGCTTTCCTCTCCACTCCCCGGAATGAAAGCCAGCCCCCTCGCCCGGATGTACGGCGAGGGGGCTTCTTTTTCTGCTACGCCGGGTCGACCGCGCGCGGACGGTGGTTTTCGTCCAGTGCCACGAAGGTGAAGACGCCCTCGGTGACCTTGAGTTCGGTCGCCCCGCGATCGCGGCTGGCGACGACTTCGATCCGGACGCCCATGGATGTTCGGCCGACCCGTTCGACTTCCGCGTAGACTGAGATGACATCGCGCAGGTGGATGGGCGTGATGAACTCCATCCGCTCGATCGCAACCGTTGCGACGGCGCCCTGCGCGCGGCGCGAAGCAGCAATGCCGCCGGCGATATCCATCTGGCTGAGCACCCACCCGCCGAAGATATGTCCGTTGGCATTAATGTCGGTCGGGCCGGGTACGACGCGGAGCATGGGCTCGCGATATTTGTCACTCACTGGTCTTGGTCCTCTTCGAATCGGCTGGCTTCGGCGTCGTGTCCGCTTTTTGCGCTCAGGAACATCAGGCTCATCAGCGCGCCGGCAAGGAGGACGGATAGGCCCGCACCCAAAGCGGTCGCGATAAGCATATGGATATGCCGCCCTTCGCTCCCGCGCGCGACGAGCAGCACGGCGATGGCGGCGATGGCGATGGCGAATAAGGCCACCAGCTTCATGATCTGGCGGAACTTGCGGAGCAGCGACAGTCGCGGGCTCGGAAGCGGGTCTGGCCGGGGCATGGCCTTCCCTTTGGCTTCGCGAAGTGGGACTATCAAGGCTTGCACCGGATCGGAGTCGGAGGCTGCGATGAACGTTCAGACGATCCTCGGCGACAAGGGCACCGAAGTCGCGACCATCTCGGCACAGTCGACCGTCAGCGAGGCGGTGAGGATCCTAGGAGAGCGCAAGATCGGGGCGCTGCCAGTCGTAGACGGCGAAGAGATCGCGGGCATCATGTCGGAACGCGACGTGATCTATTGTCTCCGCGATCATGGCGCCGAAGTGCTCGACTGGCCGATCTCCAAGGTGATGTCGGCGCCCGCGGTTACGGTCGACCCTTCCACACCGGTCCTAAGCGCACTCGCGCTGATCACGCAGCGGAGGATTCGGCACCTGCCGGTGGTCGCGAACGGAAGACTCGTGGGAATCGTGTCGATCGGCGATCTCGTGAAGCACCGTATCGAGCGCATCGAGAACGAGGCAGCCGCCATGCGCGAGTACATTCAAAGCGCTTAAGCACTCAATTCGTCGCAATTCGCAACGAATCACTTGATCAATCTCGATCAGCCTGTATTTGCCCATCCCAGCGAAGCGCTTCGGCCTTTCGTTCTTCAAAAACCTGATGTTCTTCAGACCCTTGCGGTTCTTGAACAATGGCCGCGAAGAACTATCTGGGTTGAAGCAGCGGGGCGGGGCGATCCTTCGGGATAGTCACATCACGTTTCGTCAGGTTCATGCGAACCGAAAGCGGCCTGCAAGAAATTTGCAAAAAAGGCCGTTGACGAGCTGGAGAGCCACCCATATATGGCGCCTCCAGCAACGGCGGCGGCCTCAACGAGGTCCGTTACCGTTTCGCGTCTCTTCTTAGTCGGTCCAACCGATCCCGGAACCAAACGAACCGGGGGAAGATACGCGTCGGCTCTTTGACATTGTCGGTTTAGATGAAGGGACATGTGGGCGGCGGCCCGGTCTCCCGGAACCTCTGGGTTCGGGTTGATCGGTCAAATTTATGCCGTTCCAAATGTCCTCATACGCAAACACACCAGTTTGTATATTTGTGCAGGAACGGCTCCCAGAGATGCCGGCTTGCCGGGCCTATTCCG
>Ga0247822_10000104_pt1 | contig 35442 bp, 26 predicted proteins | sample 13C_Cellulose_Da_FD_192423 | JGI IMG/M metagenome (GOLD analysis project Ga0247822, IMG submission 192423) | Soil microbial communities from agricultural site in Penn Yan, New York, United States - 13C_Cellulose_Day30 | ecosystem: Environmental > Terrestrial > Soil > Agricultural land | place...
GCGGGCGAGCGTGCGCGCGAGGGCGGCCGCGGCCGCGGAGAGATCGCCGGCGCCGGCGCGCACGTCGGTGGCCACCGCATCCAGGTTGCGCGACTGCGCCTGCACCGTGCGCGAGAGGTCGGCCGAGATGCGATTGAAGTTCCGCAGCGAGGAGCGCAGCTCGCGCGCGGCCTCGTCGTCAAAGGCGGTGCGCACACGCTCCGCCACGGAGGCGACATCGCCGGCGATCTCTCCGGCCACGGCGGTGAGTTGCGCGATGTCCGGCATGATCGCCCCCGGGAACGCTCCCGGGGGAGCGCCCAGGTCGTCGGCGAGTTGCGCGCGGACGTCGCGGCTGTCGGGGATGCCGTCGCGCGACGCGACCGTCGCCTGATATTCCCCGAACAGCGAGGACGACTGGATCAGCACGACGGGGTTGGGCGGAAGCGAGATGGCCTCGTCGAGCGTGAACTCGGTGACCACCCAGCCGTTGTCCGCGAGGGCGATCGACTCGATGCGACCCGCCCGCACGCCGCGGATCACGACCGCGCTGCCGACCTGCATGCTGCCCACATCGCGGAAGCGCGCCGAGTAACCCTCGCGCTTCTTGCCGATATCCGACTGCTGCAGCCACAGGGTGGCGACGACGATGAGCACGCCGGTCGCAAGGATCGAGGCGCCCACCAGCCAGTCGTTGCTTCTCTTCTTCATGTAGCCCTCCCGAGGAGCCAGACGATCGCCCAGAAGGCGTCCAACACGAGGATCATGACGCAGGACTGCACGACGGCGCTGGTCGCGGCGGCGCCGACGCCCTGCGCGCCGCCCCGCGTGCGGAGGCCGGTGGCACAGGCGATGAGCGCGACCACGAAGCCGAAGCTCGAGGATTTCACCAGCCCGTAGCTCACGTCGAAGGACTCGAAGAACAGGCGGGCGCCCTTCAGGAACTCCGGCGTGCTGAGGTCGAGGAGCACCAGCGATGCGCCCCAGCCGGCGGCGAGGCCGACGAACATCGCGACGCCGACGACGACGGGGAACATGATGGTGCCCGCGAGCACGCGCGGCACCACGAGGTAGGCGATGGGGTCGAATGCCAAGGTCTCGAGCGCATCCACCTGCTCGGTCACGCGCATGGTGCCCAGCTCGGCGGCGATGTTGGCCCCGACGCGGCCGGCAAGCGCGAGTCCGGTGAGCACTGGCGCGAGCTCCATCATGATGGTCTTCTGCACGAGCGTGCCGACGAGATAGCGCGGGACCGCGCCCGTGAAGCTGTAGCTGGCGAGCAGGGCGAGCACGACGCCCGTGAAGAGCGCAATGAGCATGCCGATGGGCAGCGAGTCCACGCCGAGCTGCCGGGCCTGCTGGGTGAAGTTCGGTCCCCAGGTGCGCACATCGCGCGCCGAGCGCGCGGCCTCGGCGGCAAGCTTGCCGGCATGGCCGACTGATTCCAACGACTTCCGGACCGCCCCGCCCAAGGCTTCGATCACTTCCGAGAACATACCAGTCGCTCACAGTCGGGGCCATTCGGCAGGAATCCCCTTCGGCTATCTTTCGGCGCTGTGCCGTCCTTCTGTTGGCGGCCCGCAGCACATTCGGTCTTCACGGCCAGGAGGATGTACCACTGGGCAAGCTCGTCGTCCTGATGATCACGGCGTTCATGGATATGGTGGGGCTCCTCATGGTGCTCCCGCTGCTTCCGTTCTACGCCACGCGGTTCGTGGGCAAGGGGCCGCTCTGGCGGGCGCTGGACTCGATCGGCATGGGCGGCGAAGGCGCGGCGATCGCGCTGCTGGTCTCGATGTTCGCGGTGGCGCAGTTGCTGAGCGCACCGATGTGGGGGCGGGTCTCCGACAAGTTCGGTCGCCGTCCGGCGCTGCTGATCGGCCTCGCCGCGAGCGTCGTCGCCTACGTGGTGTTCGCCTTCGCGCACTCGCTCGAGCTGCTCTTCCTCTCGCGCATCGTGCAGGGAGCCGGCGGCGGGACGGTCGGCGTGATCCAGGCGTATGTGGCCGATGCGACGAAGGCGCAGGACCGCGCCAAGAGCCTCGGCTGGCTCTCCGCGGCGACCAATGCGGGCGTGGCGCTCGGACCGGTGCTCGGGTCGATGTCGGCGCGCATGGGACCGGAGGCGCCTGGCCTGTTCGCCGCCGCGCTGACCCTGGTCAACATGGTGTTCGCGTGGAAGTATCTCGTCGAGTCGAACGAGCAGGTCGGGCTGCGGACGGCTGAGCGGCCGGCCGTCTCGCGCTCGCGAACGGCGCTGCTGCGCGTGACCACGCACCCGCGCGACCCGGCGTCGCGACTGATCTGGATCTACGCGATCGGCATGGGCGCGTTCCAGGGGATGACGGCCATCCTCGCACTCTTCCTGTTTGCCCGGTTCGGCATTGACGAGACGAGCATCGGCTGGGTGTTCATGTATATCGGCATCCTGTCGGTGCTCGCGCGTGCGCTGCTGCTGGGGCCGGCAGTGGACCGCTACCGTGAGCCGCGCCTGTCGCGCTATGGGATCGTGCTGTTGGCGCTGGGCCTGGCCCTGCTGCCGCTTTCGCACAACTACCCGATGCTCGCGATCTCCATCGCGCTGATCCCGCTCGGCACGGCGTTCACCTTCCCGTGCGTCACGGGGATGCTGTCGCAGGTGATCCCGAACCACGAGCGCGGACTGTACATGGGCGTGCAGCAGACCTTTGGCGGACTGGCGCGCGTGATCGGCCCCATCTGGGCCGGATTCGCGTTCGACTACCTCGGCAAGGGTGTGCCGTTCTACACGGGCGCCGCGCTGGCGTTGTTCACGCTGACGCTGGGAGTGGGGATCGAGGCGTACCTGCCGGCTAGAGAGGCGGCATGAGGACAGGAAGCAGCCCTCTCGGCTCACGCCTCTACTGCGCGCCCGCCGAGATCATGTTCACCAGCAGTCGCACTCCACCGGGGATGCCTCCCGGGATCTGCCGGAACAGCGACAGCGACGTGTAGATGTACCGTCCCTTCCCCACCGTCGCCTCGAGGATCGCGCCGCGGTTCTCGGGCTCGCCGGGATCGTTCATCGCCAGCGGAGTGCGATAGCGCTCATCGATCACGGTGGGCATGTACACCGCGCGCTCCTGCACCCAGTTCGCCCAGTCCCGCTCACCGATCCGGTTGGGCCAGTTGAGGAGCCGCGACTGTGGGTCGAGCACGCGCACGGGAGCGTTCTCGATCGTCACGCGCGCGGCGGGACGACGGAAGGTGATCGGGAACGGCATCATTCCCGGTTCCGCCATCTCGAACTGCCCATACTGCACCACGAGCGTGCCGCCGGCGCGCATCCAGTCCATCAGCCGCGGGTTCATCGTGCGCAGCGACGGACTGGCCTCGTACGCGCGCGGGCCGATCACGATGGTCGTGAACTGGGTGAGGTCGAGCAGCGGCAGTTGCTCGGGAGTGACGGCGCTGGCCATCACGCCGAGTTGCCGGAGCGACTGCGCGGACGCGTCGGAGACGCCGGTCACGTAGACGACGTTGAGTCCCTTCGGCACGACAACCGGCACGGACTCGAGGTACATCGCCGAGCTGCGATACAGCCGCTGCGGGCGGATGTGCGGGTACTCGATGGTGCGGAAACCCTCTGCGAACACCGTGCCCTCGGACTCGAATCCGACGCCGAACTCGAAGCGACCGGCAGGCAGCGTGCCCTTGAGCGTGACGAAGATGTCCCTCGCTTCGCCCGCGGCCAGCGTGAGCGAGTCGGGAAGCCCCTCGACACGCACTCCCTTGGGGACGAGCGTACGGGGCTTGAGCACACGCTCGCGCCCCGTGTGCGACTTGACGCTCACGCGCACGCGGCGGTCGATGGGACGGTCGGCCGGCACATACTCGAGGGCGCGTTCGAGCGAGATGGTGATTGGCGGCACGCCGCCTACCGGGCGGCGCTGCTCGCCGAGCACGGGGTCGGCGTACCGATAGACTATCTCGCCGGCACTCACGGTGGTGCTGACGCCGGCAACCGTGATCAGGAGACTCACGTCGGACAGCCGGCGAACGTTCTCGGCGACGGCGACTCCCGGCACGAGCGACTCCGGCCTTCCATACGAGATCAGCGCGATGCCATCTGCCGGCGACTCCAGGTCCGCGAACATCGCGCCCTTCCGGTCTCCGATCCACCATGGCCGATGATCGACGAGCCCCATCGTGCGGCGGTCGAAGGTTGCGGTGGAATCCGGCAGCACGACGACGGGGTCGAAGCGTCGCGTCGGCATGCCTGTCGAAGTGAGTTCCCGGATGGTGACGGTGTCACGGCCGCGATTGTAGAGCCGGACCTGCGTTGGCAGCGAATCGCCGAACGCCACCAGCTCGGCGTCGGCAGTCGTCTCCATCGCGATGCCCGCGGCCTCAAGAAGCGCGAGCTTGGCGCGAGCATGGATCGTCGCGACCGACGCGGCGTAGTCGGCGTCGCCGCTAGTCCGTTCCGCTAGCTCCAGTTGACCGACCAGCTGCGCGAGGAGCGGCACCATCACTCTCGGGCGCCGAAGGTCGACGATCGCGTGGATGCTGCCAATGAGCGACGACGCGCTGTCGAGCGCGACGCGAGCGCCGGGCGCCGCACGGGCGAGTCGCGCGAAGCTCGTGTCGACACCATCGAAGATCGACATCTCGTCGGTCGCCGGCGTCGACTCGTTCACCCGCGTAAGCTCGCGCGTGAGCCGCGTCTGCGCCGCACCGCGCCGCTGCAACGCGCCAAAACCCTGTGAGCGATGCTGCGAGCGGCTGTCGCCGGCGATCTCGGCAGGACTGCGCCCGAGCACCGGATCGTACTCTCCGACTTGCGCGGTCATCGTCGCCGGCGCGTTCCGGGCCCATGCGCCGCGGTAGAACTTGAGCGGACGCCACGGTTGGCCGTGCGTAGGCGCCTTGAAGCGCGCGGTGTCGAGCGCCGCCTCGAATGCCTCTCGTGCGAGGATGCCCGACGCCTGGTGATGCCCGTGCCCGTCCGTCGGCGTGCCGGAGAAGACGGCCACGATGACGTGGGGCCGGAACGCGCGGATCACGCGCACGACGTCGCCTGCGATCGCCTCGCGATCCCAATGCTTGAACGTCTCCTCGGCGTCCTTCGAGAAACCGAAGTCGTACGCGCGCGAGAAGTACTGGTCGGCGCCGTCGATGCGGCGGGCCGCGAGCAGTTCCTCGGTGCGGATGGCGCCGAGCGCCTCGCCAAGGTCGTGCCCGATGAGGTTCTGCCCGCCGTCACCGCGGGTGAGCGAGAGGTACGCCGCACGCACCTGGTGCTCACGGGCGAGCCACGCGAGCAACTGCGTGTCCTCGTCGTCGGGATGCGCGCCGATCATCAGCACGCGCGCCGTGACGGGCAGCCCGCGCAGCAACTGGTCCAACGCAGCCGCGCCGCGTTCCTGCCCGAGGGCAGGACGCGGCGCGGTGGCCAGCAGGATGACGCCAAGGGCGGCGCCAAGGAACCGCCCCTGGAACCGCCCCTTGAGCCGCAGGGCTCAGTTCCCCCGCGACGCCATCGTGGCCGTGCGGCGCGCGCTCGTCTGGCGGAACGGCGCCTGCAGCACCTCGGTGACGATGCGTCCCTGCTCCTCGGCGTGCGCCGACGGATAACCCTCGGCCGGGCTCGCCCGCTCCGGGCGGCCGTAGTAGCGGATGACGAGCGCGTTGCCAGTGGAGACGCGGAGACGCGGTGCGACGAAGCTCCACGCACCCATGTTCTTCGGCTCCTCCTGCACCCACGCGACCTCGTCGATGTCAGGATACCCATCGACGATGCGCGCCACTTCCTCGTGCGGCCACGGGTAGAGCTCCTCGACGCGCACCACGGCCACCGACTCCGGCACGCCCTTGGCGAGCAGGTCGTAGTAGATCTTGCCGGTGCAGAAGACGAGGCGCTTGACGCCCTCGCGCTTCTCGGCGCCCTGTGGGTCGTCGATGACCGGCTGGAACCCGCCCTGCGAGAGATCCCCGAGCATCGACGTCGCTTGGGCGAGTCGCAGCAGCGACTTGGGCTGCATGAGCACGAGCGGACGACGCGCGGCGAGCTTCACCTGGCGGCGCAGGATGTGGAAGTACTGCGCCGGCGAGCTCGGGTAGGCGACGCGCATATTGGACTCGGCGCACATCTGCAGGAAACGCTCGAGGCGCGCGCTCGAGTGCTCGGGACCCTGCCCCTCATAGCCATGCGGGAGAAGCAGGACGATGCCGGAATCCTGCGCCCACTTGGCACGATCGGAGACGATGAACTGGTCGATCATCGGCTGCGCGACGTTGGCGAAGTCGCCGAACTGCCCTTCCCAGAGCGTGAGCGTGTCCGGGCGCGTGACGCTGTAGCCGTACTCGAAGCCCATCACCGCCATCTCGGAGAGCGCGGAGTTGTAGATCTCGAACGACGACTTCACGCCCGGCAGGTTGGCGAGCGGCGCGTACTTGCGGCCGGTACCGACGTCGTTGAGGACGGCGTGGCGGTGCGAGAAGGTGCCGCGCTCCACGTCCTGGCCGGAGAAGCGGATGTGCGTGCCATCGGCGAGGATCGACGCGAACGCGAGCGCCTCGGCGTGACCCCAGTCGATGCCGCCCTCGGCGCCAAGCGCCGTACGCCGGCGCTCGAGCTGCTTGGCGAGGCGCGGATGCGGATGGAAGTCCGAGGGATACGCGAGCATGGACTCATTGAACCCGGTCAGCAGGCCGGCGTCGACCGCCGTCTCCACCGTCAGCGAGACGGCCTCGCCTGCAGGCGGCTCGTGATGCGGGTCGGTGTCCTCCTTCGACTGCTCGAACGCGGCTTGGTAAGCCGCTGCGACTTCCTTGTCGACCGCCTCGACATCAGCCTCGGAGACGACCTGCTCCTTCACGAGGCGCGCGCCCCAGACCTGCCGCGGCGTCGGGTGTGCGCGGACCTTCTCGTACAGCACCGGCTGCGTGTACGTGGGTTCGTCGCCCTCGTTGTGGCCCCAGCGGCGGTAGCCGACGAGGTCGATCAGGAAGTCCTTGCCGAACTTCGTGCGGTACGCGACGGCGATGCGAACGGCGATGATGCAGGCCTCGGCGTCGTCCGCGTTCACATGGATGATCGGCGTCTCGAAGCCCTTCGCCATGTCGCTCGCGTAGCGCGTGGAGCGCGCGTCCGTCGGGTCGGTGGTGAAGCCCACCTGGTTGTTGGCGATGATGTGGAGCATGCCGCCCACGCGGTAGGCGCGCAGCCGCGAGAGGTTGAACGACTCGGCGACGATGCCCTCGCCCGGGAATGCCGCGTCTCCATGGATGCAGACGGGCACGACGAGCTTCTCGTCCTGCGTGCGTGGGTCGGAGGCGCCGCGCTGGAGCGCCCGCGCCTTGCCCTGAAGCACCGGGTTCACGATCTCGAGATGGCTCGGATTCGGCACGAGCGAGACCTCGACCTCGCCGCTCGGCGTGGCGTGCTTGCCGTCGAAACCGAGGTGGTACTTCACGTCACCCGTGGAGGCGTCGGCAAGGTGACCGTGCCGGCCCTGGAACTCACCGAGGATCAGCGGGATCGGCTTGCCGAGCACGTGCGCGAGCACGCTGATGCGGCCGCGGTGTGCCATCGAGAGTGCGACGTGCTTCGCGCCAGCGGCGGCGGCGGATTCGACGATCGCGTCGAGCATCGGGACGAGGGCGTCCGTGCCCTCGATGGAGAAGCGCTTGTAGCCGACGAAGGTGCGGCCAAGGAAGCGCTCGAACCCGTCCACTTCCGTGAGGCGGCGCAGGAGCGACTTCTTCTCCTCCGCGGTGAGCGGCCTCGTGAGCTGCTCTTCCGTGAAGATCTGCCTGAACCAGAGGCGTTCCTCCTCGCTGCCCAGGTGCCCGACCTCGACCGCGAGGTTCGTGCAATAGCGCAGGCGGAGGCGGTTGGCGACGTCCCGGGCGGTGGCGAGGTGCGGGAAGCCGAGCGCCGCACCGCTGATGCCGTCGAGATCCGCTTCCGCGATGCCATGGAACTCGGGCGTCAGCTCAGGCGCGCCGGGCGGTGGCGTGCCGAGCGGATCGATCTGCACTGCAAAATGGCCGAACTGGCGGATGGCGTTGGTGTACCTCGCCGCGCCCGCGACCTTGCGCGCGTAGTCCTCATCACCGGTGCCCTTCGCGGCAGCTTCCTTGGCAGCCGCGACCGGCGGCTGCCCCGGTGCCTGGTCGCGCGTACCCCCCATCGCCATCTCGGCGAAGCGGAAGAACTGGCGCCAGGACTCGTCTACGGACGCAGGATCCCGGCGATACGCCTCGAACTGTTCGGCGGCGTAGGCGTCATTGAAGACGCTCGCGATCGGCTCGTTGGACATGCCCGCAATCTAATCGGCAAGTCAATCGAGTGCCCGGTGCAATCGGCGCCAGAATCACAAGGCATCGCGCGAGGCCTGGGCCGACGAATCGATGGCGACGGAACGGGCGACGGAACCGGTGACGAAACGGGCGACGGAGCATCGCTCCGCCGCCCGTTCCCGGCTACCGCCATGCCCGGAAGGCCTGTTCCGGGCCCCGATCCTCTTACGGGAAGTTCGGGTTGTTGTCTGTCTCGGCCACCGGCAGCGGATAGCAGACCTGGTCGCCGACGGGCGCGAACCCGGGCTTGAAGTACGCCGAGCCGGGAGTCGGCACGTTCGCGACGGCCGAGGGGTTGCGGCGGAAGTCGCCGAATCGCTGGCCTTCGAGCCAGAAATCGAGATGCTTCTGCCGCATGAACTCCGTGAGCACGCTCGCCGCGTCACCGGGACCCGCATAGGCCGGCTGCGCCGATGCAGAGCGCCGCGCGGCGACCAACGCGAGCTGCGCGGCGGTGCCGCCCGCCTCAGCCGCGATGTAGTCCGCCTCTAGCTTCGAAGCCACCCGCATCGGCGCCGTGAAGCCGGGGAACTTCTGCTGCACGAAGAACGGCCCGGCGTTGGCGTCCTGCGCGGAGAGCGCGTGCTCCGCCGGAGTGAGGTACGGGATGCGCGGGTCCGTCACTCGATACGCGGATGCCACCGAGATCGAGCCGCGGTCGAACGTGAACTGCCACATTCGATTCGAGAGCCGGGTGCGATTTGCCGGGTCATCGGCGAACTCGAACGAGTAGTCGAAACCCGCGGGCACGAGGGCCGCATCGGCGATGGCGAGCGCCGGCTGCCCGGCCTGCAGGTACGCGCGGGCACGGCCGACGCGCGCCACGTTCGCGAACTCGAGCCCGGCCGCCGTGCCATTGGCGGTGCCGATGGTGATCGCGTTCGTGAAGTTCGCGATGGCTGAGTCGAGCATCTCGGCGGTGGAGAGCGGCGGGCCGCCATATACCGCGCCCTGGCAGAACTGCTCTGCCATCAGGACGAAGCTGTAGCCGAGCCAAGTGTGCGCGGACACGTAGTTGATGTTCGTGGTCGGGTCCACGAGGTCGAGCTCGAGCACGAGATGGTTCGACGCGGCCGCCTGCGAGAGCGGGAACCAGACGTCGGTGTTGTGCGACCCGTTCGCCGCGGCGACGTCGCGCCGGCCGTACTCGTTGCGGGTCGGGAAAGTCTCGGCGACGTCGATCTCGCCCGTGAACCAGCCGCCGTACATCGCGAGCCAGCCCAGCGCGGACTGGAACGACTGCTGCCCGGACGCCGTCAGCGTCGGGACGTCCTGCACGGGGTTGATCGTGCCGGCATCGATGACATTCGGGTTGTCGACCTCGAGGAAGCCGCTGCACGCGGCGGCCGAGAGGAGCGCCACGCCGATGAATCGGGCGGCGGGACGGTGCATTCCATGGGTGCGCATTTCGTCCCTCAGAAGGTGAGTGTGAGCCGCACGACGGTCGTGCGCGGATTCGGCAGCGTCAGGAAATCGTCGCGCGTGAACTGGCCGGTCGACGTCGAGATCACCTCGGGGTCCGAGCCGGTGAACTTGTCGTTGGTCCAGAGCGCGACGTTCTGCACGGCAAAGCCGAGCGAGGCGGCCTCCACGGGGCCCATGAATCCGGTCCAGCGGGACGGGATGTCCCAGTTGACGCCGATCTCGCGGAGTCGGACGAAGTCACCGGGCTGGAGGTACGCCTCCCTCGCCTCGTTCACGGTCGTTGGCAGGCCGTTCTCCTGCACGAACGCCGGCTGCCCGGCCGTCGGGTTGCCGTAGCGACGGAGCCGCTCGCGCGCCGAGAGTCGCGTCGGGTCGAGGCGGTCGATGCTGCGTACCAGCTGCGTCTCGCGGAAGAACGCGCTGTTGTTGTAGATCAGGAAGTCGCGCTTGGTGTCCAGCAGTGCGCTGACGCGCAGCTGGTTGAAGAGCGTCAGCGTGTTCGTGAGCGTTCCCTCGAACGTCGGGAACTGGTTTCCGACGACCTCGAAGGTATCGGACACCACCACCACGCCGGTGGTCTCGTCGATGCTGCGGATGCGCTTCGAGACGAACGAACCGAGTTGATGGCCCTCGGTCATCCGGTTCAGCGTGCCGAACGGAGCGACTCCGCCGAGGTCGGTGAGCTCGTTCTTGAGCGTCGCGAAGCCGCCGCGGATGTCCCAGCTGAAGTTCTCCATCTGGAGCGGCGTGGCCGACACCGCGACCTCGAATCCGCGGTTCTTCACCTCGCCGATGTTGACCAGCGGATCGAGCGTGAACCCGAGCGAGGTCGGAAGCGGACGGTTCAGGATGAGATCCTTGGTCGTCTTGTCGAAGTAGGTCACTTCGAGCGAGAGGCGTTCACGCAGGAAGCTCGCGTCGAACCCGAACTCGAACTCCTCGCCGCGCTCGGGCTTGAGGTCCTCGTTGCCCGGACTCGCGGGGACGGCGCCCGACTCGACGGTCCCGCCGACGATGCTGGGCGCGGCATCGAAGGTCTGCAGCGCCGCGCCGGCGCCCGGCGCGCGGCCCGTCTGGCCCCACGCCGCGCGAAGACGGAGATCGTTGAACACGCTCGTCTCGCGGTCGATGCCGCCAAAGAAGTACGGCTCATCCGAGAGCACCCACGAGAAGCCGACCTTGGGCAGGATGGCCGGGTCCACCTCGCTGCCGAACACCGAGAATTCGTCGACGCGAACGCCGAGTTGCAGGAACCGGCGATCCAGATGGCCGAGCTGCGCCTGCGCCACCCAGCCGCGCTGCCGCACTTCGCTCCGCTCGCCGGTCCCGGATGTCTGCGACGCCGACGACGGCACGTTGTTGGCATTCGTCACGAACCCAGTGCCGGTGACGTCGATGAACTCGTTGCGGGTCGAGATCAGCTGGACGCCCGCCGAGGAGTTGAGCTTGAAGTCCCCGCCGCGGAAGGAGTTCTCCAGGTTGGCCAGGTAGTCCACCGTATAGCGGTCGATGCCGCGACGCGTCTGGGTGTTCGAGCCCGTGTTGAGCAGGCCCGTGTAGGAGCCGCGGGTGCTGCGCGGGAAGAAGCTGGTGCCTTCGTCCCGGACGAAATCGCCGCCGACGGTGAGGCGGTGCGAGAAGTTGCTGATCGGCAGGTAGTTGACGGTGAAGCCCGCCGTCGTGTTCCGCGAGATCAGCTCGTTCTCGATCGCGGTGATGGCGGCCACGTCGCGCTCGAAGCCGAACCAGCCGTCGGCACCGGAGCCGTCGTCCCTGCGCGAGAGCGGCGAGCCGAGCAGTCCGCCGCCGAGGAAGCCGTAGATGTTGTTGTCGTTGATCGGCGCCTGCAACTTGGCCTGGTTCAGCGCCACGCTGGCGTTGACGGTGATCTTGGAGTTCGGGATGAAGTTGAAGTTCGTGCGCAGCCCGGACCGCCCGAACTCGTTGTTGGGCAGGGTGCCGGTCTGCAGGTCCCGGTTCAGCGAGACGAAGTAGCCGTAGCCCTCGCCGCCACCGCTGGCCGCGTAACCGAAGTTGCCGATGCGGCCGGTGCGGAATGCGCTCTCGCGCACGAGCGGGTTGTCCGAGACGAGCGTCGTCGTGGCCTGTCCGCGGCAGAGCGGGTTCGTGCTCGTCGGCGCGATGGTCGCGGCCGTGCAGAACGCGTAGTTGGACGGTGGCGTCCAATTCTGGTCGGACGTGCCGAACTCCGCCGAGATGCGCTGCGAGAAGCGCGGCACGCCGGCGCGTCCCTTGCGCGTGATGATCTGGATCACGCCCGCGGAAGCATCGGCGCCGTAGAGCGTGGCTGCCGCCGGCCCCTTCACGACCTCGATCGACTCGATGTCGTCGGGGTTGAGGTTGTTGAGCCGGTCGGCGACCTGGCCGCCGACCCCAAGTCCCGGCTGCCCCTCGACGAGCCGGATGCCGTCGATGAAGATCAGCGGCTGGTTCGACAGGTTGATCGAGGACGCGCCGCGGATGTTGATGCGACGAGCCGCGCCGACCGTCCCCGAGGAGGTGTTCACCGAGACGCTCGGCACGCGCGACTGCAGGAGTTGGCTGAAACTCTGCGATGGTGACTGCGCCGCGAGGTCGCCCATGTCGATGCTCGTGACGACCGCCGCCTGCGCGCGGCGCTGCTGGTCTCCGACCGTGCCCGTGACGACCACGTCAGAGAGCTGGATGCGCGAGACGTTCATCAGGAGATTCAGTCGCGTCGTCTGGCCGGCGACGACGCGCACGGTGTCGCTCACGGCTTGGTACCCAACCTTGTAAGCAGTGACCTGCGTGATCCCGGACGGCACCGCCGGGATCCGATATTCACCCTGTGCGTTGCCATACACGACGATCGCGGTGCCGGCGATCACGATGCGTGGTTCTGGGACCGGCTGGTCGGTGCCTCGCACGGTGACCGTACCGGTGACGACTCCGGTGGGACCCTGTGCGATGAGTGGGGTCGCGGCGCAGGCAAGCAACAGCATTGCGCGCGCGATGAACCGTGTGGCGACGGAACTCGGCATGCGTAGCCCTCCTCCTTGTGGGAGTGTTCGGCGGACGCACCTCGTCGGCATTTTGTCGGCTCGGCGGCGAGACACGGGCAATGCCGCGGCGCGCCCGGTTGCACTATTTACTGGCGATGCGTGGTTCGGTTCCCGCGGGCTGGGCCGCCGCCACCAACAAACTCACGGGTATACCGCCGTTCGAGGTTCGGAACCGCTCCTCGAATCGCAGCTTCACCTGCGCGTCGAGCGCGCGATCGGCCGAGAGCAGTGCGACGCGCCATCCCGCGCATTGCGTCCGCGCCACATGCCCGAGAGCGGCAAAGAGGTCGCGCAGCGGCTCCTTGTCACCGACCCGCACTCCATAGGGCGGGTTCGTGATGAGCAGCCCCGGACCCTCCGGAGGCTGGACGGCCGAGAGCGCCCGTTGCTCGAACGCGACATCGTCGGCGACGCCGGCGCGGGTGGCATTCGCCCGGGCTGCCTCAACCGCGCCGGCATCGCGGTCGCTGCCGAGGATCGGCGCCGGCGCCGACGGGAGCACGCGCTCCCGTGCTGCCGCACGGGCGTCCTCGAAGACGGCAGTCTCCATTTCCGGCCAGTGCGCGGCGGCGAAGTCACGCTCGAGGCCCGGCGCGATCCGCCGCGCCCGCATGGCGGCCTCGATGGCGATCGTGCCCGAGCCGCACATGGGGTCGAGGAGTGGCGTTCGCGAGTCCCAGCGCGCTCCATCCAGCATCGCCGCCGCGAGCGTTTCGCGGAGCGGCGCCCTCGCGATCGAGAGCCTGTAGCCCCGTCGGTGCAGGAGCTCGCCGGAAGCGTCGGCGCTGATCACGCAGCGGTCGTGATCGACGCGCACCACGAAGAGCTGCGACGGCGCGTGGATGGACGGCGCCATCTCGACGACATCGGTATCCTCGTCGGCGCTCGCGGCGGTCGCGAAGCTCACGCCGGGCACTGCGCGCTCGATCGCCTCGGCCACCCGCTGGGCGACTGCATCGGAGTGATACAGACGAGACTTCCGGCAGGTCACGCGAAGGCGCACCAGGCTGCCTCGCGCGAGGATGCGCGACCACTCGAGCTTGCGTGCAGCGCGCTCGAGCTCGTGGAACGCCAGCGCCCGAAACCCCGCGAGGCGCACCGTCACACGGCTGGCGATGCGCAGCTCCAGATGCACGCGGGCGAGACCGGCCGCGTCGCAGCGGAACGAGACGCCACCCGGCGATGCCGTCGCATCGGGGAAGCCGAGTGCCTTGAGCTCCGCGGCGACGAGCGCCTCAAGGCCGGGAGCGGCGACCGCCCAGGCGTCGTATGTGCGGCGGGCGGGCGGGAGAGGGGCGGTCACCCCGTCAATCTATGCGCGGGCGCGCGCCGCCTCACGAGCCCGCCGCGAGTCCATCACCCGCCACCCGAGGAGCACGGCGAAGATCAGCGCGAACACCAGCGGCTCGGCGATGTCGCGCTTGACCGACATCCAGAAATGGATCACGCCGAGCGGGGCGATCACGTAGATGAGTCGATGGAGCTTGCGCCAGCGCTTGCCGAGCCGGGCGATCATTCGCTTGGTCGAGGTCAGCGCCAGCGGCACCATCAGCAGGAAGGCAAGCATGCCGATGGTGATGTACGGCCGCTTGAGGATGTCCTCGGCGATGTCATCCCACCCGACGAACTCGCTGATGCCGATCTGCATGTCGAGCAGGGCCCAGGTCAGCAGGTGCAGGCACGCATAGCCGAAGGCGAACAGGCCAAGGGTGCGGCGATGCTTGGCGAGCCAGTTCCACCCCGTGAGCCGGCGCAGCGGCGTGATGGAGAGCGTGAGCACGAGGAACCGCAGCGTCCAGTTGCCGAGGAGGTGTTCGCCTTCCTTGATCGGGTCGGAGCCGAGATGCCGCGAGTAGAGGAACAGGTCCGAGAGGAGCGCGATGAGGATCAGCGACGCGGGCACGAGCGCCGCGACGACGAGCGCCACCCCGAACCCGCGAGGCTGGCGCTCGAGCCCTGCCAACGGCGTCATCTCAGTAGTTGCGTCGCAGGTCCATGCCCGAGTAGAGCGACGCGACCTCGTCCGCGTACCCGTTGAACGGCAACGTCGGCCGGCGGCGGAACTCGCCGATGCGACGCTCGCTCGCCTGGCTCCAGCGCGGGTGGTCGACGGCCGGATTCACGTTGGCATAGAAGCCGTACTCGTTGGGGATCGCCTCGTTCCAGGCGGTCGGCGGCATCGTTGAGGTGAGCCGGATGCGCACGATGCTCTTGATGCCCTTGAAGCCGTACTTCCATGGCACGACGAGCCGCAGGGGCGCGCCGTTCTGGTTGGGAAGATCCTTCCCGTAAACGCCGGTGACGAGCAGCGTCAGCGGATGCAGCGCCTCGTCGAGGCGAAGTCCTTCGTTGTAAGGCCAGTCGAGCACGGGATAGCGCTGGCCCGGCATCCGCTTGGGATCGAGCAGTGTGGTGAACTCGACGAAGTTTGCCCCCGCGGTGGGTTGTGCGCGCTTGATGACGTCCGCGAGCGGGATGCCGCGCCACGGGATGACCATCGACCACGCCTCGACGCAGCGCATGCGGTAGATGCGATCCTCCATCTTCGAGGGCTTGAGGAAGTCCTCGAGCTGGTAGTTGCCGGGCTTTCCGACGAGCCCCTCCACCTTCACGGTCCACGGCTTGGCGACGAACTCCTGCGAGTTCTCCTTCGGGTCGTCCTTGCCGGTGCCGAACTCGTAGAAGTTGTTGTAGCCGGTGACGTCCTCCCACGGGGTGGGACGGTCGTTGGGCTGGAGTCCGTACGGCTTGCCGAGCGCATCCTGTCCTTGGGAGGATGGTCCCCCGGCGAGCGTGCCGAGCAGCGCCGCGCGCGACTCGTTCGCCGCGACCGCCCTTGCCCCCACGAGTCCCGCGCCGAGCACGCCGGCCGCGGCGATGAACGACCGCCGATTCAGCCAGAGCGACTCGGACGTGATCTCGCTCGAGGGAAGCTCCCTTCCGTCGTGTCTCGTCATGGTCATATCTATCGCTCGCCTTCCCAGTGTGTTCCCGCGGCGGACGTCGTCCACTCGCCGAATGACAGGATGTCCCTCCCGCGATTACGCGTCCACCGTCGCACTGTTGAGGCGCGCCTCCAATCGGTGCCGTCGCGCGAGGGCCGACACCTGCCATATTCCCCTTATGCACGCGACACCCGCACCGCTCCCGCCGGCCATCAGCCGCGTCCTCGACCGCTTCGCCTCGATGGGTCGCGAGGAGAAGATGCAGTCGCTCGTGGCCTATGCGAAGAAGCTCGAGCCGCTGCCCCCGGAGCTCGCGGCGCTCGACCGCGCCCCGTTCACCGTGCCCGAGTGCCAGACGCGCGTCGACCTCTTCCCAGAGGCACGCGACGGGCGAATGCACTTCTACGCGGACGTGAACCTGCGACAGTCTCCGACCGTCGCGGCGTTCCTCGCGATCGTGTTCGCGGCCGTCAACGACCACCCTCCGGCGACCACGCTGGCGATCCCCGATGATTTCGTGCAGCGCATGATGCACGGCCTCGGACTGAGCGCGCGCGAACGCGGCCTGACGGCGATGGTCGAGCGCCTCAAGCGCCACGCGCGCGAGGCGGAGAGGTCCCCTTCCCCCAAGACCACCACTGAACCGGATCCCGGCCACCGATGACCGATCGAGTGAAGCAGCAGCACTTCGGCAACCACACTCGCTACAACGCGCTCTTCCACTTCTTCGCTTTCCCCGTCACTGCTCTCTTCGCCCTGCATTCCATCGCGCACGCGCTGGGATATCCGAGCCGCGCGCACTGGTTCGAGGCGATTTACGCGTTAGCGATCGTAGCCGCCGTCATGGCTTCGCGCACCATGGCGATCACGGTGCAGAACCGCGTCATCCGGCTCGAGATGCGGCTGCGTCTGCGTGAGGTGCTGCCGGCGGCGTTGCAGCCGCGGATCCGGGAACTGGGCGTCCGGCAACTCGCCGCGCTGCGCTTCGCCAGTGACGCCGAGTTGCCGCGGCTGGTGGAGCGCGTGCTCGCCGGCGAGTTCCCGAACACGAAGGAGATCAAGCGCGCCATCGTCGACTGGCAGGCGGACTACTTGCGGGTGTGACCCCCGGTGAAGAGCTGGCCCTGCCAGCTCTCACCTGCCGGTCGCTCGAAGCCGGCGCGGTACTCGCCAACCGTCGTCAGCGTGGTGTCGAACACCGGCGTGGCAGCGTCCACCTCGCCCATCGCGCCCATGTGCGTGAACTCGGCGCGCGTGCAGGAATGCACGAAGCCGGCGCTGTCGCGGAAGAACACGAGGCCGCCGCCGACCATCGAGGTGCCGATGCCGGCCTCGATCTCCTGCAGCACGCGAAAGAGCCCGTCGATGGAGCAGCCGGACGCATCGGAGGCGCGCTCATCGACGGCGACGGCGAGGAAGAACTCCCGGGTGAACTCGCGGCCGGTGGTGAGCGGCGCGCCGTGCGCCTTCCATCCGGCGAGGAAACGGTCGACCGCCGTCAGCAGGCGCGGCGTGTCGACTTCATCAAGAGGCGTGCGGGCGCCGAAGATCCAGAGGCGCGCGTCGTCGGGAAGGGCTTCGAAGGGAACGAGGGGCATGGGCTGATCCGTAGGTCCGGTGGAGCCGTTGGTCCATGAATCTAACGCCGCCCGCCCCGTGGCCAGCCTTCACGCCGCGTCCGGCCGGCTTGGCGCGGGCCGTCAGGCCGCGTCGGGCCGGCCGAGCAGAAGGTGCACGAACGCCTTGTCCGCGGGTTCCGTCGCGATGTACACGTGGTCGCCGGCCTCGAGCGTCGTGTGCCCGCGCGGCACGATCAGGCGCTCGGCACGCAGGATCAGCGTCACCGCCGTGCCCTCGGGGAATGGCAGCTCGCTGAGCGGCACCCCCGTGATGTCCAGCGCCTCGTCGATGTAGAACGCGAGAAGTTCACCGGAGAGCGCCCTCGTGGAGATGATCTCGAGGACCGCCGGTGGCGACGGGGGCGCATCGGACTCGAGGCCGAGCCGCCGCGTCACCCACGGCACCGTGCCTCCATGCACGAGCGCGCTCACCACCACGACGAAGAATACGAGGTCGAAGAGATACTCCGCCTGCGGCACGCCGGCCAGCACGGGAAACGCGGCGAGGATGATCGGCACCGCGCCGCGCAGGCCCGCCCAGCCGATGAACGCCTTCTCGCGCAACGGCATCCGGAACGGCAACAACGAGAGGAGCGCGGCCACCGGCCGCGCGACGAACCCGAGTATCGCCGCTATCGCGAGGCCCAGCGGGGCGACCTCCATCAGCCGCGTCGGGAAGACCAGCAGCCCGAGGATCAGGAACATCCCGATCTGGCTGAGCCACGACATGGCCGCGTGCCAGCGGGTCAGGCTCGTCTTGTACGGCAGCGCCGCGTTGCCGAGCACCAGCGCGGCGACGTACGCGGCGAGGAATCCGCTGCCATGCACGAGCGTCGCGATGCCGAAGGTGAGCAGCGCCACCGACAGCGTGAGCACCGGGTAGAGGCCGGTGGTCTGCAGCTGGATCCGCGCCAGCATCAACGTGCCGAGGTAACCGGCGACCAGGCCCACCGCTGCACCGACGGTGAGTTCCAGGAGCGCGCCGCCACCGATGCCCACCCACGAGACGGACTCGGCGCTCCCCATCAGCGCCGTCGTCAGCGCGACCGTCAGCATCACGGCCAGCGGGTCGTTGAGCCCGGACTCCAGCTCGAGCGTGGAGCCGACGCGCGGGTGCAGCGAGAGACCGCTGCTGCGCAGCACGCTGAAGGTGGCCGCTGCATCGGTCGACGAGACGATCGCCCCGAGCAACAATGCCATCTGCCACTCGACGCCGAGCAACCAGGCGCCACCGGCGACGATGAACATCGTGACGAGCACGCCGAACGTCGCCAGCACCGCGGCCGGCGCCCAGAACCGGCGAACGTGCGAGAGCGGCGTGCTCAGGCCGGCATCGAAGAGGATCAAGACCAGCGCGACGGTGCCCATCCGAAACGCGAAGCGATAGTCCGCGAACTCGATGCCCAGCAGGCCCTCGGATCCCGCGAGGATGCCGACGCCGAGAAAGAGCAGCACGGCCGGGATTCCCGTGCGGTCGGAGGCGCGGCTCGAGAGCACGCTCACCCCGAGCAAGAGCCCGAAGACGGCGACTATGAGAGCGGTGGCTCCGGGTTCGGCGATCACGATCCCAATATGAAGTCAGGCTCGCGCACGCGTCATGCCGTGCCGCAGATTCACGCGGACGACCTTCCACCGGAGACCGCATGTCGAACAGCCTGGGTGCCGACCGCCGCGCCTTCCTCGAACGCATCGGCGCCATGGGCGTCACGTCGGCGCTCTTTCCCGGCGTGCTTTGGGCCAAGGTGAGCGAGGGGGAGGAGATCACCGAATCGTCGATCGCCGCAGCGGCCGAGATCGCCGGCGTGGAGTTCACCGACGCGGAGCGCAACCAGATGTTGGACGGGCTGCGCGGCCAGACGCGGCGGCTCGCGGCGCTGCATGCCGTGCCGCTCGCCAACTCCGTGGCGCCGGCGATCGTCTTCTCGCCGCTCCCGCGCGCGGGTGCCGTGCCCACCGAACCACAACGCCAGGTCGTGCCGTCGCCGGTGGCCGCACGTCGCGCACCCATGGATCTCGAGTCGCTCGCCTACGCCTCGCTCACCGAGCTCGCGGACCTCGTCCGACGCCGGCAGGTGACGAGCACGCAACTCACGGAGATGTACCTCACGCGACTCGCACGACTCGACCCTCAACTGCTCTGCGTCACGACGCTGACGCGCGACCGTGCGCTCGCGCAGGCGCAGAAAGCCGACGCGGAGATCGCGGGCGGCCGGTATCGCGGGCCGTTGCACGGCATCCCCTGGGGCGCCAAGGACCTGCTCGCGGTGAAGGGATATCCCACCACTTGGGGCACCGCGCCCTACCGCGATCAGATGCTGGACGAGGACGCGACCGTCGTGCAGCGGCTCGACGCCGCCGGCGCCGTGCTGATCGCCAAGCTCACGCTCGGCGAGCTCGCGCAGGGCGACCAGTGGTATGGCGGGATGACGCGCAATCCGTGGAAGCTCGACCAAGGGTCGAGCGGCTCCTCGGCTGGCCCCGCCTCGGCCACCGCCGCGGGCTGCGTCGGCTTCTCCATCGGCAGCGAGACGCTCGGCTCGATCTCCTCGCCGAGCACCCGCTGCGGCGTGACGGGACTGCGTCCGACCTTCGGCCGCGTGCCGCGCACCGGCGCGATGGCGCTCTCGTGGAGCATGGACAAGCTCGGTCCCATCTGCCGCACCGTCGAGGACTGCGCGCTGGTGCTCTCCGTGATCAACGGCCCCGATGGTCGCGACCAATCGGTGCACAACGCGGCGTTCAACTGGCGCGGCGCCACGGGCACGACGGGCGCGCGCGGATTGCGCGTCGGCTACGTGCAGTCGGCGTTCGCCGCGCCGCTCGAGCGCAACGCCACCAAGCCGTTCGACGACGCCGCGCTCGAGACCATGCGCACGCTCGGCGTCGAACTCGTGCCGGTGGAGATCCCCGCCATCGAATACAACGCGATGCGGATCATCCTGACCGCCGAGGCCGCTGCGGCGTTCGACGCGCTCACCCGGAGCGGGCGCGTGCGCGAGCTCGCGCAGCAGGGGCCGAACGCATGGCCCAACTCCTTCCGCACGGCGCGCTTGATTCCGGCGGTCGACTACGTGAATGCCAACCGCGTGCGCACGCTCGCCATCGAGGCGTGGGACGACCTGATGAAGGGTGTGGACGCCATCATCGCGCCGACGAACTCAGGGCAACTGCTCGCCACGAACCTCACTGGGCATCCCGCCGTGATCGTGCCGAACGGATTCCGGGCCGACAACGGCACGCCGGTTTCGATCACCTTCATCGGGCGGCTCTTCGGGGAGGAGGCGATGCTGCGCGTGGCGATGGCGTACCAGCGCTCGACGCCGCATCACACGCGGCATCCGGCGCTTTGAAGGCTACCCGAAGAAGCGCGACCACCAGCGCTTGCGAGCCGCCTGCGGCGCCACCGGCGCCACCGGCAGCGGATCCTCGCCCGTGAGGATGCGCGCCGGATTCTCTTCCGTGAGGCGCCGCGCCTGCTGCATGCCGCCGCGCTCGGCGATCAGCGCGATCGCCCTGGCGGTCGCCGGCGTGCCGCGCGCGTGGTGGTCGCTCGCGACGTAATCCACCCAGCCTTGCTCGAGCAGGATGCGAGCGATGGCCGTGGCCCGCTCGCCGTGCTGGCCGAGCAGCGATCCCGCGTTCACCTGCAGGTATGCGCCGGCGGCGCGGCAACGCGAGAGCACGGAGAGGCGCTCGTCGTGGTTCCGGTATCGCTCGGGGTGAGCGATGATCGGGCGCCATCCCTTGGCGCGCATGTTCTCCATCGCCCACTCGGCATTGGGCGGCAGCCTCATCGCCGGGAACTCGCAGAGCACGAATGGCCCGCCGGCGAGACGGATGCGCGGGTCGGAGAGGTCCGGGTCCGGGTCGTCGAGCATGACCTCCGTGCCCCGCGACAGCGCGGGGAGTCCCGGCTCGAGCGCGACGGCGGCCCGCAACGCCTCCCATCCGGTGTCGAGTTCATCGAGCCGAGCCGCGCACCGCTCGGCCGACCTCGTCACCGAGCCGTCGAAGTGCGGTGTGGTGATGCAGCGCGTCACGCCCTGCGCCGCGAACAGCCGGAGGGCCTCGAGCGAATGGCGAACGTCCGGCGCGCCGTCGTCGACCGCCGGGATCAAGTGGCTATGGAAATCGACGATGCCGCTCATGCCGGCTCCTCGCCGGCCACCACCACTCGAGCGCAACGGAGGGTCATGCTCGCAATCTACGGCGCGGTGACGGGCGGACGGAACTCAAAGCAGCCCGAGTTCGAGGCGCAGCGCCGACGCCAGCGTCGGGTGCAGGAACGGGAAGCCCGCATCCGCGAGCGCACCCTGGCGCACACGCTGGCCGGCAAGGATCGTGGCCTCCGCCATCTCCGGATAGACGGCCCGCAGCACGAACGCCGGTACCGGCGCGATCGCCGGCCGGTGCAGTATCCGCCCGAGCGTCGAGGCGAAGGTCGCGTTGGTGACCGGCTCCGGCGCCGTAGCGTTGAGCGCACCGTGCACCTGCGGCGACTGCAGCGCGAAGTGGATCGCGCCGATGAGATCCTCGCGGGAGATCCAGCTCATCCACTGGCGGCCGCTGCCGAGCCTTCCGCCAACGCCCGCGAGGAAGGGCTTGATCATCTTCCCGAGCGCACCACCGCCGGGGTTGAGCACGACGCCGAACCGTAGGTGCACCACGCGAATGCCGGCATCGCGCGCCGGCGCCGCGGCCTCCTCCCACGCGCGCACGACATCGGCGAGGAAGTCGTCACCCGGCGCGCTGCGCTCATCGAGCAGTTCGTCACCGCGGTCGCCGTAGTAACCGACTGCCGATGCGCAGACGAGCACGTCCGGCCTTGGGTCCATCGCCGCGCAGACCTCGGCGATCAGCCGCGTGCCCTTCACTCGGCTCTCGAGGATGGCGCGCTTCGACTCGCTCGTCCACCGCGTCGCTATCGGCGCGCCGGCCAGGTGGATCACCGCGTCGACGCCCTCGAGCGACTCCTCGTCGATGGCGAGTCGCTCGGGATCCCACCGGATGTCGCTGCTCGGACCCCGGCCGACGGTGCGAACGTCGTGTCCCCCGCCCCTCAGGAACGGCACGAGCGCGTGGCCGACGAACCCACTGGCGCCGGTGACGGCGATGCGGTGTGGCCCGCGCGCGGCGAAGGCGGCGTGGCGCTCCAGGTCCGCGCGCGTGATGGCGTGCCGCCAGCGCAGCAGGCGCTCGATGCGTGCGCGCGCAAACGCACCCCCGAGCGCCGGGCCGAACGGCGGCAGCGGCAAGCGGTACGAGATGCGGTCCTCGAGCATGCTCGTGCCCGGCCCCGCGGGCTCCATGCGGTGCACGTGCTCCCATTGGGCGAACGGGCCGGAACGCTGCACGTCGCGGAACTCACGCCCCGTGCGGTAGCCCACATGCTCGATCTCCCATCGGACGTCGAGCGGGCCCACGGGCACCTTGAGCGTGACGCGCGCGCCGTCGCGGATGTGGCCCTGGCTGCTCACGACTTCCACGGGCATCCACGCCGGGATCAGCCGCTCGAGCGCGCCCGGCCGCTCGTGCCAGGCGAACACCTCCTCGGCGCTCGCCGGCATCGACGAGCGGAACACGACCTCGGTGACGCGCGCCGAAGGCGGGGACTCCACGGGCGTTCCCTTCGCCGCCGCCGTCATCCCCGTCGCCGTCTTGCTCACGCCGGTGGGTTGTCCACTCTGCGCCATAGGTACCAGGAAGCGATGGTTCTGTAGGGCGCCCAGCGCGCACCGATCGTCGCCACGCGCTCCGGCGTCGGGAGTTTCCGCAGCCGGTAAATGAGTTGTATCGCCTTTTGCACGCCAAGGTCCAGCACCGGCAGCACGTCGGGCCGGCCGAGGCGGAACATCAGGAACATCTGCGCCGTCCACTCGCCGATGCCGCGGATGCGCGTCAGTGCCTCGATCACCTCGGCGTCATCGAGTTCGTGCAGCTGGTCGAACGGCACGGAACCGTCGATGGCGTGGCGCGCGAGGTCCTGCAGGTACTCCGTCTTCCTCCCCGAGAGGCCGGCGGCGCGCAGCTTCGGCACGGGCGTGGCGACGAGTTCGCGGGGCGTCGGATGCCGGCCGCCGTAGAGGCCGAGCACGCGGCCGTGGATCGTCGCCGCAGCCTTGCCGCTGAGTTGCTGATAGACGATGGAGCGGGCGATCGCGTCGAAATGGGTGCCGCGGCGCTGCCGTTGCAGCCCGCACGCGCCGGCCACGTCGATCCACTCGCCGAGGCGCGGGTCGGCGGAGCGGAGGTGTTCGAGTGCGGCAGCGTGGCGTGGGGGCATGCTTGCAAGCTAGCTTCACCCCTACAATGGCCACCATCCTCTACGTCGATGATGAGCCCGCGATCGGCATGCTGCTCGACGACACGCTCGAGCGTGCGGGACACAAGCCGATCGGCGCGCGCTCAGTCTCGGAGGCGGTGCAGGTGCTGGCCCGAGGCGGGGTCGACCTCATCATCTCCGATTACCGCATGCCGGGGCTCACGGGACTCGAGTTCCTGAGCCTGCTCGCGCGCGATGGGTACGACGTGCCGCTCATCATGCTCACGGGTTACGCGAGCATCGAGCACGCGGTCGCTGCCATCAAGGCCGGCGCCATCGACTACATCACCAAGCCGGTGAACCCGCAGCAGCTCGAGCTCGCGGTGGAACAGGCGCTCGACGTGGTCAAGCTCCGGCGCGAGAACGCGTCGTTGCGCCGCGAGGTCATGACGCTGCGGCAGGACCAGCTGATCGTCGGGGACAGCATGGCCATCCGGAACGCGCTGCAGGAGGTCGCGATGGCGGCGCCGACGCGCGCCACCGTGCTCCTGCTCGGCGAGAGCGGCACCGGCAAGGAACTGTTCGCGCGCGCGATCCACGACCAGAGCGACCGGCGCGACGCGCCGTTCATAAAGCTCAACTGTGCGGCGCTGCCCGAAGGGCTCGTCGAGAGCGCGCTGTTCGGCCACGAGAAGGGCGCATTCACCGGCGCGCACCGGAGGGTCGAGGGGGCGTTCGAGCGGGCGCACCACGGCACACTGCTGCTCGACGAGGTCACGGAGATGCGACTCGACCTCCAGGCCAAGCTGCTCCGTGTGCTGCAGGAACAGGAGTTCGAGCGCGTCGGCGGCGACACGCCGATCCGCGTCGACACCCGCATCATCGCGACGTCCAACCGCGACCTCGCGTCGTCCGTCAGCAAGGGCGAGTTCAGGCAGGACCTGTTCTACCGCCTCAGCGTGATCCCGATCATGATCCCGCCACTGCGCGACCGCTCGGAGGACATTCCCGTGCTGGCCATGCGGTTCGCGCTGCGCACGGCTGCGGAGCTCGCGAAGGACATCCAGGGCATCGCGCCCGACGCGCTCGAGTGGCTGCAGGGCCAGCAGTGGCCGGGCAACGTGCGGGAGCTGCAGCACACGGTCGAGCGCGCGGTGATACTCTCGCACGACACGATGCTGCAGCGGCACACCTTCGAGTCGGCGGTCTTCACCAGCGCGCGGCAGGTGCCGGTGCGCCAGCGGCCGGTCGATGCCACGCTCGGAGCCGAGGCCAACGAGCCCGTGGTGCTCCACGCGTTGAACGTGGAGGCGGCCGAGCGCGCGCTGATCGAGAAGGCGCTCCAGCGGACGGGCGGTAACCGCACGCGGGCGGCGGAACTGCTGGGCATCTCGTCGCGGACGCTGCGCTCGAAACTGAACACAAGCGAGGCCCTCGAGGGGGAGTCGAGCGAATGAGCAGGCTGACGAATGTCGCCGGAAGTTTCTTCCACCCGGCAGACTTTTCCTAGCCGCCAGACGTTACAGACTATCGCGTAACTGCTTTGGTTGTAACGAGATAGAGTATTTCTGCGAATGGCACGGATAGTGAATAAGAGGGGGTCAAGGACCTCCTCTCACTGAGCGCCGCCATGACCGCCGACAAGCCATCGCTGTTCGCCCGCTGCCAATCCGGTGACGTCGAAGCCCGCACCGAGCTGCTCAAGCTCCATGTCGGCATCGTGCACTTCGTGGCGCGCCGGCTGGCTCGTTCGCTCGCCGACGAGGCCGAGTTGGACGAACTGGTGAGCGCGGGGCATATCGGGCTGATGGCGGCGGTCGAGAACTTCGAGGAGGAGCGAGGGCTCTCCTTCAGCACCTTTGCGGCGACTCGCGTCCGCGGTGCCATGCTCGATGAACTCCGTCGCCAGGACCGCGTGCCGCGCTCGGTGCGCGCCAAGGCGCGGCAGCTCCACGCCGTTCGCGATGCCCTCGGCAACCGCCTCGGTCGCACACCGACGCAGCGCGAGCTCGCCAAGGAAGCGGGCATGCCGATCGACAAGCTCTGGCAGTGGCAGTCGGACGTCGACCGCGCGGGCCAAGTGTCGCTCGACGCTCCGGTGGGCACTGCCGGGGACGAGAGCTACTCGTTCGGCGAGCGCCTCGCCTGCCTTACGATGGATCCGGCGGACCGGCTCGACAGCGAGCATGCGCGCGAGTGCCTGCTCGACGCGCTGCGCAGCCTGAGCGAGACCGAACAGCGCGTGCTCTCGCTCTATTTCTTCGAGGACAAGACAATGCAGGAGATCGCGCCGGACATCGGCGTCAGCGAGTCGCGCGTCTCGCAGATCAGGACGCGGGCGCTCGGACGCCTTCGGGACAAGCTGACGGAGCGCGGCATCCGGGCGGCGTGAGCCGAACTAGCCCTTCGCTCGCGCGCGGCTCAGGCCGGGGAGCGTGAGGGTCACCTGAGCGTCGCCGCGCGGCGAGGCTGCGCAGTCCGCCCGACCCCCCTCGACGTTGGCGAATCGCCCCAGGGCGGCGTACTCCGGAGTGGCTCGGACCTTGTCCACCTCCGCGCCGGCGCACTGCGCGGTCAGGTGCAGCCACCCGCCCTCGCCACGGATCGTGACGTCGAGTTCGGGCGCCGACGGCGCCCCGCGCGCGACGGAGAGCAGCAGCAGGACGCTCGCGCGCTCCGCGTCGCGCCCCATCAACCACATCGGTTCGGCGTCCTCCGGCTCCACGATCGGCCCCATCGTCAGGTCGCGGCACTCCGGATGGTGCTCGATCAGCGCGCGTGCTCGCGCGATGGCGTCGCCGGAACGTACGGGCTCGCGACGGCTCTCGACGCCGGCGGGGAGCGCGCGATAGAGCGTCAGCAGGTCGCCCAGTCGCTGGACGTCATCGGAGAGCACATCCTGCATGCCACTCGGGAGCCTGTCCGAACCCTCGACCAGCATCGCCAAGGCGCTTACGGAGGCCAGGCGGTTGCTCAGCGCGTGATTGAGCCCGCGCAGGAGCCCTTCCTGCACCGGAAGCCAGTCCTCGGGGGGAATGGCCGAGGCCGGGCCACGCGCGCCGGCAGCGTGAGGGATCATCGTGCCATTGCCATGGTGGGAGAGCCGACGCGCGACGCATCGACGATCGCGGCTGCGTCCGGTCCCGCGAGGAAGAGCAACTCGGTGTTCCGCAGATGGCTCACCTCACCCACGCGCTCGCCACGCTGGTTGTGGATGCCGATCTGCGCGCCCACATACCGGCGGGAGAGGACGGGCACCACCGCGATCTCGCCGAACCGGTCGATCAGCAACCGCTCGATCGCCGGCGCCGTGAAGAATCCCTCGTCGGAGAACGAGAGCAGCACATGGCGCGCGCGGACGCCGAGCACGACCCGGCACATGGCTTCCCACGAGCGGGCGCGCGCATTGAAGACGCTCTTCTCGGTGCGGCAATCGGCGCGCTTGCGCGCCACGCCATAGGAGTCCGGCGCGTCGCCGCGCACGAGTGTTTCCCAGATGTGGTAGTTCGAGAAGTACGAGTGCTGGTTATACGGCGGGTCGAGGTAGGCGACGTCGTACTCGCCCGGTTCTTCGACGAGCCGCAGGGCGTCCGCGCGACTGGCGCGGCCGGCACCTTCGAGCAAGCCGGGGAGCCGCAGCGTGAGATCGCGCTCGCTGCGTCGCGCCCACTGCTTGAGATACGCCATCTGGATGCCGGTCGTCGAGTCCACGCGATCGGCCGCCTCGAGCATCGCGGTCAGGAGGATCGCTCTCTCGTCGGCATCGCGCGCCACGTCGTCGATGCCGGCGCGGATGGCGTCGATGCGCATGCCGTTCTTCGGCTGGAAGAACCGCGCCTCCTCACAGAAGGTGCGCGTCGCGTAGCCACGCACGCCGGGGAGCGCGTTGAGGTACGCCACCGCCGGCGCGAGGTCGCGCACCGCGCGCGCGTCCACCGCGATGTACGCGCGCGCCAGGACCTCGCTGTAGCTCGCAAGGTCGTTGGCGTGCACATGGAACCCCGCGGCCTTGAGTCCCTGCGCCACGCGCGTCGTGCCGGTGAAGAGGTCGAGCACGGTCCGCGCGCCGGGGATCGCACCGACGAGCGCGACGATGCGCGGCACGAGCCGGCGTTTCGATCCCAGGTACTTGATCACCGTCGCACCCGCGGCCGTTCCTGCACGAGCCGCTCGGCGAGGTCCTCGATCAGCGCGCGCTTGGAGATCCGCATGCGCCAATCGGGAGGGATCGAGGCGACGCCGTAGAAGGCGCCACCGAGCTGGCCGAAGATCGCGGCCGTGGTGTCGGCGTCGTTGCCAAGGTTGGCGGCCGCCAGCGCGCCGCTCTCGAACGATTCGGTCGTCGCGAACGCCCAGAGCGCGGCCTCGAGCGACTCGACGACGTAGCCCGTTCCCTTGATCTCGGGCGGCGCCTTGCGCCGGAACGACCCGCGCGCGACCTCCGCGACGGCGGCGCTGAGCGGCTCGCGCTCGAACAGGGTCGGCACCGGCGACCAAAGTGATGAGAGCAGGACGTCCTTCGGCACGCCGATGGCCGCACCTACCAGCAGTCCGGCGAAGTAGCGGCACGAATCGACCGCCGTCTCCGTCGCATGCGTGACGCGCGAACTGGCGGCGGCGCGCGACACGGCCTCGGCGGGGTCGCCGGCGAACCAGATGGCGACCGGCGCGAGGCGCATCAGCGAACCGTTGCCGGCCGTGCGCGGGTCGGTGATGCCGGCGTACGGCTCCCCGGTGCGCTCATACCGCTCGATCGACTCCCGCACGGTGACGCCGATATCGACGCACTGGCCGGTGCTGGAGAGGTGCCCGTGCCGGTACCAGCGCAGGTACCGCTCCATCTGGTCGTGCGCATCGAAGTGCCCGCAGGTGACGAGCGACTCGGCGAGGCAGAGCGCCATCGACGTGTCGTCCGTCCATTCCCCGGGCTGGAGCCCCAGGGCGCCCCCGCCACGCATCCCGGTCAGCGGCTCGAAGCTGCCGGGCGGCATGAACTCGACCGCGGCTCCGAGCGCATCCCCGGCGGCGAGACCGAGGAGGCTGCCTTTCGCGCGTTCCATCGGGCTGAGGGTCGGAACGGGATTGCGGAGCGTCACGTGAGGTGGGTCTCGAGACGGGGAGGTCGAGCAGAGCCAAGCTACCGCGCCGGCCTTACCTCTACCACCCTGCTCGGGCGTTGTTCGCGCACTAGCTTGAATCACGGCCCTAGCCTTGCGACGGCCGCATGGGAGCAGGCAAAGGAAAACCGCTGGACTCTTCCTTCGGAGACCCAGGACACATGCGAATCAGGAAGGTCGGCATCATCGGTGCGGGCGCGATGGGGGCCGGCATCGCCGCCCTCGCCGCCTCGGCCGGCATCCCCGTCGTGCTGCTCGACATTCCCGGCGACGACGAGCCCAAGTCTCCGAACCGGTCCAAGCCCGCACGCGAGGGGCTCGACCGGACGCGCAAGGCCAAGCCGGCCGCATTCATGGATGCCGCGGCGGCCGCGCACATCACCACGGGCAACACCGCCGACCACCTCGCGCTGCTCGCGGACTGCTCGTGGATCTGCGAGGCGATCGTCGAGAAGCCCGCGCCCAAGCAGGCGCTCCTCGCGCAACTCGAGAAGATCGCGCCGGACGCCATCGTCACCTCCAACACGTCGGGCATCCCGATGTCGGTGCTGCTGGAGGGCCGGTCAAAGCGCTTCCGCGAGCGCTTCCTCGGCACGCACTACTTCAATCCGCCGCGGTACATGCACCTGCTTGAGCTTATCCCGACGGCGGAGACGGCGCCCGGGGTGCTCACTGCGATGCGTCACTTCCAGGAGCGCATCCTCGGCAAGGGCATCGTGCTCGCGAAGGACGAGCCGGGCTTCGTGGCCAATCGGCTCGGCGTGCACGGCATGGTCGTCGCCGGACGGCTGATGATGAAGCACGACCTGACGATCCCCGAGGTCGACACGCTCACCGGCGCGCTGGTGGCGCGAGCGAAGACGGCGACCTTCCGCACCGGCGACCTCTCCGGACTCGACGTGCTCGTGCACGTGACGGCGGGGCTTTCGCAGGCGACCGGCGAGGACCTCGCGCTCGCGCCGTTCGTGCATGAGCTGGTGAAGGCCGGCCGGTTCGGCGACAAGACCAAGGCCGGCTTCTACAAGAAGGAGGGCAAGGAGATCCTCGCCCTCGACTGGAAGACCCTCGAGTACCGCGACCAGGGTCGCTATTCGACGAGCGAGATCGACGCGATCACCAAGCTCGAGCCGGCCGCGCGCGTGGCCAAGGCCAAGGACATCGGCGGCAAGCAGGGCGCGTTCCTGCGCGAGTTGCTGGCCGAACAGTTCCACTACGCCGCGCTGCTCGCGCCGCGTCTTTCGTATGACATCGCCGCGGTCGACCGCGCCATGGAGTGGGGCTACGGCTGGGAGCTCGGCCCGTTCCGCGCGATGGACGCGATGGGACTGGACTGGGTGCGCGCGCTGCTGAAGGAGCACGGGAAGGAAATCCCGCCGCTGCTCGCGAGTGCGGGCGCCGCGTTCTATCGCACTGATGCGTCGGCCGGCGAGACGATTCCATCCCTCGACGCCAAGGGGCCCAAGCGCATACCCGTGCCGGCGGTGCCCGGCCAGGTGTCGCTCGCGCTCCTGCGGCAGCAGGGCAAGGTCGTGAAGGAGAATCGTGAGGCGCGCCTGATAGACCTCGGCGACGGTGTGCTCTGCCTCGAGTTCTGCGGCAAGATGAATACGCTGGGCGAGGGCGTCATGGATCTCGCCGCACGCGCGCTCGACACCGTCGCGAACGGCCCGTTCCACGGCCTCCTCATCGGCAACGACGACCCGCGCACCTTCACCGCCGGCGCGAACCTCGCCGGCGTCGGCCAACTCGTGCAGGCGGGCGACTGGAAGGCGCTCGAGGCGCTGACCAAGCGCTTCCAGGATTTTGTGATGGCGTTCCGGCTCGCTCCCTTCCCCGTGGTGGCCGCGCCGTTCGGCCTCACGCTCGGCGGCGGCACGGAGATCTCGCTGCACTGCGACCGCGTGCAGGCGCACGCCGAGCTGTACATGGGATTGGTCGAGGCTGGTGTGGGTCTGATCCCCGGCGGTGGCGGCACGAAGGAGCTCGCGTTCCGCTTCACCGGCGCGCTCGCGCCGTATGAGGAGGCGGACCCGTTCGAGGGCGCCAAGCGCGCGTTCAAGCTGATCGCAACGGCGCATGTCAGCACGTCGGCGCACGATGCGCGGTCGATGGGTTTCCTGCGACCGATGGCCGACCGCATCTCGATGAACCGCGACACGCTCATCGCGGACGCCAAGGCGCGGGTGCTCGACTTGGCACCAGACTACGTGGCGCCGCTCCCCCGCCGCATGCGTTCCCTCGGCAGCGAGGGCATGGGCAACCTCGAGTACGCGCTCTTCTCGTTCCAGGAAGCCGGGCAGGCATCCGCGCACGACGTCCGCATCGGCCGCGAGATCGCGGCGATCCTCTCGGGGGGCGATGGTCCGCGGCGGGAAGTCAGCGAGCAGGACCTCCTCGACCTCGAGCGGGATTCGTTCTTGCGCCTGCTGGGCACGAAGGAGACGCAGGAGCGGATGATGCACATGCTGACGACGGGAAAGCCGCTCAGGAACTGAGTGAGAGGCGTGATCTCCGATCCTCAAACAATCTCCAGCGAAGCGAGATAACGATGTCCAATGAAGTCGTGATCGTCAGCGCCGCCCGCAGCGCGGTGGCGCGCGGCAAGAAGGACGGGGCGCTCGCCTCCGTGCACCCGATCGACCTCTCCGCCACCGTCATGCGCGCCGTGGTCGAACGCGTGAAGTTCGACACGGCGATGATCGACGACGTGATCTGGGGCTGCGCGATGCCGGAGTCCTCACAGGGACTCAACGTGGCGCGGCTCGCCATGCTGCGCGCGCAGTTCCCCGTCGACGTCTCGGCGATGACGGTGAATCGCTTCTGCTCCTCGGGGCTGCAGACCATCGCGCTCGGCGCGCAGGCCATCATGAGCGGCATGAACGACGTCATCCTCGCGGGCGGCGTCGAGATGATGAGCCAGGTGCCGATGTCCGGCTATCACACGCGGCTGCACACCGAGATGGCGGAGTCGAACATCGGCATGGGATTCACCGCCGAGCGGGTGGCGAAGCGGTGGGGCATCACGCGGCAGGCGCAGGACGAGTTCGCGTTCGGTTCGCAGCAGCGCGCCGCCGCGGCCGTGGCTGCCGGCCGGTTCAACGAGCAGATCGTGCCCGTCGGAGTCGAGAAGGCCACGTGGACGGGCGCGAAGAAGACGAGCGAGACGGTGGAGTTCGCGACCGACGAGCTCGTGCGCGCCGGCACGACGATCGAGGGGCTCGCCAAGCTGCCGCCGGCGTTCAAGCCGGGCGGGTCGGTGACGGCGGGAAACTCGTCACCGCTCTCCGACGGTTCGGCGGGCGTGCTGCTGATGTCGCGCGCCAAGGCCGACGAGTTGGGCCTCAAGCCACTCGCGCGATTCGTGCACTTCGCGACGGCGGGCGTCGAGCCGGACGTGATGGGCATCGGGCCCATCATGGCCGTGCCGAAGGTGCTCAAGCGCGCCGGCCTGAAGCTGGATGAAATCAAGCTCATCGAGTTCAACGAGGCGTTCGCGGCGCAGGCGCTGGCCGTGATCCAGGAACTCGAGTTCGACATGTCGCGCGTGAACGTGAACGGCGGCGCGATCGCGCTCGGTCATCCGCTGGGCGCGAGCGGCGCGAAGCTGACGGTGCAGCTCATCCATGAACTCCGTCGCACGGGCGGCGGGCTCGGGATGGTGACGATGTGCATCGGTGGCGGGATGGGCGCCGCCGGGATCTTCGAGGTGTACGCAGCCTGAGATCGCGCGGCGCGTGATTAGATGAGTGCGGTGCCGAAGTAACAGCAACAGCAACAGGAGCCACCGAGAACACAGAGAACGGCGGGAGAACGGCATTGAAATGGGGGCTCCTGGGCACGATCTCGCCCGGAAGCCCCCTATTAAATCTGTTGCTTGCTCTGTGGCCCTCTGCGTCCTCGGTCCCTCTCTGTGGTGAAGCAGGTCAATCACAGCGCCGCGCGGAATTCAGATCACGGCTCGACGACGAGCAACCCCACGGAGCCCTTCTCGCCGTGACCGAACGAGTGATTCACGAACGGGAACTCGCCGGGCACGTCGCAGACGAGTTCGAAGACCATCCCGCCGCCGGCCGGCACCGAGAAGGTCTGCACGCCGTGGATCGCGTTGCCCGGCGGTGCGCCGAGGTAGACCGTCTCGAACTGCTCGCCGACGACGTGGAACGACGAGATGTGGTTCGGCCCCGCGGACACGACCCAGAAGCGCACGCGGTCGCCGACCTTCACGCGCAGGGGCTCGCGAATGTACTGGCCCGGCCGGCCGTTGAAGCAGACGACGTCCGGCATCGTGGTGAGCATGCGGTTGAAGTCGAACTGGATGACGCCGTCGACGGGATCGCCGAAGTAGTACTCGCTCTGCACGAGCACGAACTCCTTGGCCGGCGGCAGCGGCGTGCGCGGCGAGACGATGATCGCGCCGAACATCCCGGCCCCGATGTGCATCAGCACCGGCGCCGTCCCGCAGTGATACATGAACGCACCGGCGTACTTGGGCGTGAAGCGGAAGGTGACCGACTCGCCCTTGGCGACCGAGCGGAACGCGACCTTGGGATCGACCCGCGCCGCGTGGAAGTCCATCGAGTGCGGCACGATGCCGTCGTTGGTCAGCGTGAACTCGACGGTGTCGCCGACGCGGCAGTGGACGACCGGTCCCGGGATGTCGCCCTCGAAGGTCCATCCGTTGACCACGCGGTCCTCCGAGATGCGGACCGGCGCCTCGTTGGCGCGCCAATGCAGGCGCAGCGTGCGCTCGCTCGAGAGCGGCGGCAGCACGGGGTCGTAGCGCCTGAGCGGCGGCGCATTGGCGGGCAACTGGGTGGCCGCGGCGCCGCCTGTCCTTTCGCCACTCGTCATGCCATGCTCGCCGGCCGTCGCAGCATCCTCGGGCGTGCAGGCGGTGAGCATCGCGCCCGCGCCCGGGATGGTCAGCGTGAGTATCGAGGCTCGCTTGAGGAAATCGCGCCGCGATGGCTCGCTCCCGGAAGGCGCCGCTGCGACGATCTTCGTCTCGTCGCTCGACGGAGCCTGGTTCTCTTCATTGACGTGCATCTTATACCTCATCAAGGGTCGAGTCGCCTGCCGCCAAGCTGGTTATACTCACGAGATGAGCAATGCAACCAACGTTCCGGATATCGCGGACGAGGACATCGCGCCGCTGCTCGTGGAGTTCTACGACACGATCGCGCGCGACGAGATGCTCGCGCCCTACTTCGCGCGGATCGACATGACCGAGCACATCCCGCGCATCGCGGACTTCTGGTCGACGCTGATCTTCCACACGGGCCGCTATTCCGGGAACGCCTTCCGTCCGCACCTCGAGATGCCGGGCCTCACCGCCGCGCACTTCGCGCGATGGGTCGCGACGCTGGAACTCACCGTCGACGCGAGGTTCGCCGGCCCGCACGCCGAGACCATGAAGGCGCTCGGTCACCGCATCGCGTACAGCATGCAGCTGCGGCTCGGCATCCATCCGTTCGAGTCATACAACGCCGGTGATCCCGGCGTCGTGCGCATCGACCGGCGGAACCGGCCGCAAGAGGCGTAGGCCTCCGCGGCGGAACAAGACACAGGGCGTAGGCCTCAGCGGCCGGCGCCTCCGCGCGCACCCGCCGCTTCGCGCGTCTCGCGGGCCGTGTCCACCAGCGCCTTCACCTCGCGAAGCAGCGTCGGCCCGTGGTATGGGACGCCACCCTTGATCGTCCACTGCACGCCGTCGGTGCGCGCCTCGCGCCCGTCGACGATGCGCGTCGTGCCACCAGGGTACAGCACCTTCATGTCCTCGAGCGGATTGCCATCGACGACGATGAGGTCGGCGAGGAACCCCGCGCGCACGCGGCCAAGGCGATCCTGCTCGCCGAGCACGCGCGCACCGTTGCCGGTGCAGTGCTCGATCACCTTGAGCGGATGGAACCCGGCCTCCTGGTGCAGTTCCATCTCGCGGATGAGCCCGTAGCCGTAGAGCTGGTAGATGAAGCCGGCGTCGTCGCCGCAGGCGATCGTGCCGCCCTTGCGCTCGAAGTCGCGCAGCGCGCCCATCCAGATGCGATAGTTCTCCTTCCAGTACGTCTCGTCGGTGGAGCTCCAGCCGATGAAGTACGAGCCGTGGTTCGACGGATCCGGCTTGAAGTACTCCTCGAGCGCCGGGTGCAGGTAATCGCGGAACCAGGGCGACGACTGCGCGCGCTGCAGGTCCCGACTGGCCTCGTAGATGTCGAGCGTGGGCACCCACGCGACGTTCGCCTTGATCATCGCTCCCATCACTGAGTCGAGGAGCACGGGGTCTGCCTCGCGCCAGAGGCGGCCGGCCCAGCGAAAGCGATCGGTCTCGTCGTTGTAGTCGTAGTCGCTCGGGAACTGCTGGCGCTTGCCGGGGATCGCGGCGTCGGGAATGCCGTACCAGTGCTCGATCGTCGTCGTGCCGCCGGCGATGTCGTCCCACACGTTCGTCTCCTCGACGCCCACGTGGTGCGCGACGCGAAGGCCGACCTTCTTCGCCTCGTCGAGCATGGCGAGGAGGATGTCGCGGTCGAGTCCCGCGATCTTGATGCCGTCCGCACCCTGCGCCTTGAGCGCGCGCACCCGCTCGCGCGCCTGCGCCGGCGTGCGCGCGTTGCCGAACCGCAGGTACGCGAACACGCGCGGTGATTCCATCTTGCCCGCGCGCTCGGCCGCCCTCACCGAGAGGAGCCCGGCGTTGCTGTCGGCACCGACCTCACGGATGGAGGTGAT
>Ga0247822_10000105_pt1 | contig 35198 bp, 35 predicted proteins | sample 13C_Cellulose_Da_FD_192423 | JGI IMG/M metagenome (GOLD analysis project Ga0247822, IMG submission 192423) | Soil microbial communities from agricultural site in Penn Yan, New York, United States - 13C_Cellulose_Day30 | ecosystem: Environmental > Terrestrial > Soil > Agricultural land | place...
CGACAGCCCGGCGCGCGCCGCCGTGCAGGCCGCAGCCAAGCCGGTGGCGCCACCCCCAATCACCAGCACATCGGTCTGGACGCGTTGTGAAGGCCTCTGGTCCATGCTCATGGCTCCTTCAGCGCAGTTGCATTGCCCACTGGGGCAACCACGTCACGAGCTGTGGCCAGTACATCGTGGCTGCCAACACCACCAGTTGCAGCAGGATGAATGGCACCATGCCGGCATACATGTGGCGCATGGTGATTTCTGGCGGCGCCACGGCGCGCAGGTAGAAGATCGCTGGCGCGAGCGGCGGTGTCAGGTAGCTGGTCTGGATCATGATCAGGAACAGGATGCAGAACCACACCGGATCGAAGCCGGCGGCGGTGACCAGCGGCGTGAAGATCGGCAGGAAGATCAGCACGATCGAGATCCAGTCGAGGAAGAAGCCGGCAATGAACAGGATGAGCAGCAGCAAACCGATCAGGCCCCACGGTCCGAGGTTCAACTGATCGATCATCGAGCTGGCCAGGCTGATGCCCCCACCGCCGATGAACACGCCGGTGAACAGCGTGCCACCCAGCAACACCGCCATGATCATCGCGGTGACCCGCACGGTCTTGAGCAGGGAGTCGTACAGGCCCGGCCAGGTGAAACGGCGGTAGATCACCGTGAGCAGCACGGCGCACACGCACCCGATGGCGGCAGCCTCCGTCGGCGAGGCCAGGCCGCCCAGGATCGACCCGAGAACGGCAACGATCATGCCCAGCGGCGGCACCAGGTTGCGCACGGTGATGCCCAGTTTCTGCGCGAAGCTCGGGTCATCGGGTTCGCGGGGAATGCGGGGCCCGTAGCCGGGCTTCACGATGCAGAGCACGAGGATGTACACCAGATACAGGCCGGCCATCAGGAAGCCGGGGAACACCATGCCGTACATAAGGTCGCCCACGGAGACGTCGGCCAGCGGCCCCATCACCACCACCACCACCGAAGGCGGGATGATGGTGCCCAGCGAGCCACCGGCGCAGATCACGCCGCTGATCAGGCGCTTGTCGTAGCCATAGCGCAGCATGATGGGGATGGTCAGCAGGCCCACCACCGACTCGGTCGCTCCGATCACGCCGCTGGAGGCGGCAAAGACAATGCACATCAGAACCGTGGCGATCGCCAGGCCGCCCGGCAGGCGGCGCGTCCAGATGTGGATCGCCTCGAAGAGACGGTCGGCAATGCCGGACTTCTCCAGCACCGCGCCCATGAAGACGAACAGGGGAATGGCGGCAAAGACGAAGTTCGATGCAAGGTCGTCGATCTTCTCGACGAACTGGTGCACGACCGCCGGTCCGAACGTGACCATGCCGAACAGCGTGGCGGTGATCAGCATCGCGAAGGCGACCTGGACGCCCAGGAACATCAGCCCGAACGTGACGGGCAGCATGAGAAATGGGAGGTAGTCGATCATGGCTTTTGCGTGTTCACGCCGGGTCGGAAGATGGACTTGAGCAGCTCGCACAACACCTGAAGGGCCAGCGTGGCGAAGGCCAGCAGGAACACCGCCCGGAAAGGCCACACCGGCAGGTTCAGCGCCGACTGGCCAGAGGTCTCGCCGCGTGTGAAACCGTCCGCCATGTAGTGCCACAGCGTGAAGGAAATCCAGATGAGGATGGGCAGCACGATCGCGTAGACCAGCATGTCGATGACGCGGCGCGCCTGCGGCGAGAGCTGCCCGCTGAGCACGTCGATGCGGATGTGTTCACCCTGGCGCAACGTGTAGGCAAGCGCCAGCAGGAAATGCGCGCCGGTGAGCGTGTAGCCGATCTCGTAGGCCCAGATGGTGGGCGCATCGAGCGCGTAGCGCGACACCACTTCCCAGGTCGTGGCCAATACAAGCGGCACCAGCAACAAGGCCGCGAGCGCGCCAACGCCCACGACCCAGCGCTCGGCGAGGTCTATCAAACGGTTCACAGGAATCCCCTCAACAAGGAAACAGCGGCCGAGCGGTCGCTGCAAGGCAGGCGTGCACCGGTTCCGGTGCACGCCTCATGGCGGCATCAGGTGCGCTTGACCTTCACCTTGCGCCAGTCGTCGGCGTGCTTCCAGGCGGTGTCGAACTCCTGCTGGCTCTTGTGCACCTTGGCGAACCACTTCGACTTGCCTTCCTTGGCCGTCTTGTCCGCCCAGTCGATGCCGATCTTGCGGGTGGCGAACTGCACCTCGTCATCGAGCTCGATCATCGTCACGCCGTTCTTCTTGTAGAAGTCGAACGCCTTGGCATCTTCCACCCCGATCCGGGCCCAGCTCTCGAAGGTCACCAGCTTGGCCACCACCTCGACGAGCTTGCGGTCCGCCTCGGGCATCTTGTCCCACACGCCTTTGTTGACCACGAGCTCGAATGGCGCGCAGGGCTGGTGCACGCCGGGATAGCTGAGGTACCGGGCCACCTTGTAGAAGCCAGAAGACACGTTCTCCCACAGCGTTCCCCACTCCACCGCGTCGATGGCGCCGCGCTCCAGCATGGGAAACACGTCGCCGCCGGCGGTGGTGACAGGGGCTGCGCCCAGGTCTTTCGACATCTCCAGCCAGGCCCCGGCGGTGCGCAGCTTGAGGCCCTTCAGGTCGGCCAGCGACTTCACCGGCTTGCGGGAGTGCACGAACACCTCTGCCGTGCGCATGAACAGGGGAAACGAGATGACGCCGTCGCTGTCTTCTCGGAACTCGCGCTGCAACTCCACGCCACCTCCTTCGTAGAGCCAGTGCAACATGCGCTCGGCATCGAAGCTGCCGGCGTAGCCGCCAAACAGCGCGGTGGTCTGGTCCTTGCCCCAGTCGTAGCCAATCCATGTGTGACCGCACTCGGCCAGGCCGTTCTTCACGGTCTCCGGGACCTTCAGCGCATTCCCCAGTCCACCGCCGGGAAAGGTCTGGATCTTGAAGCGTCCACCGGAGAGCTGCCCCATGCGCTCGGCGAAGGCCTTGGCACCAATGTCCATCAGAGGCCCCCCGGCCCAGCCGGTGGCCATCTTCCAGTTGTAGGTCGGGCCGGACTGCGCGTTCGCGCTGGCCGCGCCCAGTAAACCGGCGCCGGCCAGGCCGGTGCCGATGAGTTGACGTCTTTTCATGGTTTTGTCTCCTGCAGGGGTGGTGGTGGAACTCAGACCAGGGCCTGGTTCTCTTCGGGGGTGAGCAGCGGGCCGTCGAGCGTGACGCGCTTCTCCTGCGTTTCGCTGTTGCGGAAACGCGCGACGATGGGCTTCAACTCGGGCTTGATGTGGCGCTCGTCGTAGCCATTGAACAGCGTGCCGATCAGGCCGCGATCCAGGTCGCTGGTCCCCATGATCCAGTCGAAGATGGGGAAGGACAGGTTCATGTTCTTGTGCATCATGATTCCCTGGTTGTGGTGCGCCGTGTGGTGGCGCCGGATCGTGTTGATGAAGGGCATGTTCCGCACGAACCAGTTCTCATGCACGTGGCAGCAAAGATGGAACACCTCGTACACCAGGTAGTGGCAGACCATGGTCATGAAGAGGATGTAGCCCGCGTTGGGGTTGAAGATCTGTGCCGCGATCCAGCCCAGGCTGGTGCCGGCCACCCCCAGCACGATCAGCACGCGCCAGGGAAAGAACACGATCCGGAACTCTTGCACGGTGTCGATCGTGATGTCGTTGTCGGTGAAGTACTGATGGTGCTCGCGCGTATGCCGCTCATAAATGGCCCGCAGCGCAAAGACATCGATGCGCCGGTGCATCACGTACTTGTGCATGAACCACTCGACGAAGTTGCCGGCCAGAAACACCGGCAACACGATCAGCCATTCCCAGGTCGGATCGTTCAGCTGGGTGGCGCAGTACCAGATGGCCGCCACGCCCGCCACGAACATCACGCTCGTGTGAACGAAGCCGTTGTAGAACGGGCTGATCCTGCCCTTGTACTGCTCACGAAATCGGCGCTGCTTCTCGGTCATCATGATGTCTTGCTCCTGTGCAATTCAACTAACATATCAGTCGAATAATAGAAGCGGGGAATTGGCATGTCAAGCGTTCAGAAACGCTCTCATGGAAGACCCTAAGGTCGGGCTGGCCTGTCCCAGCGCGGCGTGCCCCACCCCGGGCAGCGGCAGCCAGCGAGCGCCCGGCACATGCTGGGCCAGCCATCGGCCGTGGTCGGGCGGGCACTCATCGTCGAGTTCGCCATGCGCGACCAGGACGGGACGCCGGATACCGCGCGCGGCATCGCGCAGATCGGCCTCTCGCACCGAGGCCCAGCTGGCAGCGACCGCATCGGCGTCGGCCACCGCCTTCAGCCCGAGGCGTTCGGCGCGGTGCCGCGCCTCTTCTTCCAGCGCCTGCGGCGTCTCGCTGCGGAACCACACCGCGCCGGGCGTGGCACACGCGGTTCCCGAGATCAGCACAAGGCGCTCGACATCCGCGTCGCCGTGGCGCGAGAGCAGATTCAGGATCACGCTCACCCCCATGCTCCAGCCCGCCAAGGCCACCGGCGCACCATGGCGTTCGCGCAGCGCCACCACCAGCGCGTGCACCAGGTCGGCGTAGTGATCAAGGTGGTAGTAGTGCCCGTGCGGCAATGACCCACCCGCCTGCCAGCGCGGCGAGAGGCCGCGCCCGGGAAGATTGGGCAACACACATCGGCGATCGGCCAGGGCAGGCAACAGCGGCCCCCACGCATCGGCCGTGCCCTGGATGCCATGCACCAACAGCAACGGCGCGCCCTTCCCTGCTTCGCGCCACTCCAGGGTTTGTGCCGATCGGCTTGCAACGAGATTTAGCATACAAGTAATATATCAATGGTTTTTCAATAGTTTCCCAGCTTCTCAAACCGCGCATATCCGTTATGACCCTGATATCCGACAACCCGATCACCCTGTGCACACCGTCACGTGTGCTTTGTGCCGATGGCGCGCGTCAGCGCATCGCACCACTCTGCAAAAGCCTGGGCTGGCGCCAGGCACTGGTCGTGACCGACCACTGGTTCCAGCAAAACAGCCCGCCCTTGGCGGAGCTGATTGCCGCCTTGCAGGCGCAGGGCATCACGGTGCGCGTGTTCGATGGCGGCGAGCCCGACCCCTCGACAACGCTGGCCGACCAAGCCACCGCCTGGGTGCGCGAGCAGGGCGCTTTGCCAGACCACGTCATCGCCTGGGGCGGCGGCAGCAACATCGACCTGGCCAAGGCGCTCTGCGTCACCATCCCCTGCGGGCGCCCGGTGTCGGAACTCGTGGGCCATACCGACTGGCCGGCGCCGCCGCTCCCGCTGGTGGCTGTGCCCACGACCGCAGGCACGGGCTCCGAAATCACCCCCGGCGCCATCCTGGTGCAGCCCGGCAGTGCCACGAAGGTCGCGCTGATGGCCAATGCACTGCGTCCCGCCGTCGCGGTGATCGATCCGGAACTCACCTGGAGCTGTCCACCCCGCGTCACCGCCGACGCCGGGCTGGACGCGCTCACCCACGCCATCGAGTCATGGCTGACCCAAGATGCCGCCGTGTTCGACAACGGGGACGACGCAGACCCGGGCTACAGCGGACGCAATGAAGTGACCGTGCTGTTCGCACGGCATGCCACGGCACTGGCGTTCAGCCATCTCGTCACCGCATTCGAGCAGCCCCGAGACCGCGTCGCGCGAAACGCCATGGCGCGAGCCAGCCTGTATGCCGCCATGTCCTACGCCACCGCCGGGCTGAACGCGGTGCACGGCTTGGCCTACGCACTGGCCGGGCTGACCCACGCCAGCCACGGCAGCACCAACGCGGTGATGCTCCCCTACGTGATGGACGCGCTGGTCGAGGTTCGGCGTGGCGAAATGGCCGACATTGCCCGCCTGGCCGGCGCCCAGGGCGACGACCCGGCCGCCCTGGCCCGGCAGGCGCCCGTGCTCACGCGGGCGCTGGTGCAGCGCCTGGGACTGGCCGGCGATCTGGTAACGTTCGGTGTGACCGAGGCGCAATTGCCCCAGCTGATTGCCGATGGCCTGTCGGTGACCCGCCTGGCCAAAGCCTGGCCGGGGGCGTCGGTCGATGAGGACTACACCCGCATCGTCCGCCATGCCTACCTCGGAAAGCTTTCGGGAGAAACACGTCAATGAGCAAAGCGCCGGTGGCGAAGAAGTCAGTGGTGCGCACCGCCAAGCGTGCGCCCGATCAGGAAACCGGGACTGGGGCGCCACGGGGCACTGCGGATCGACCGCGCAGCCTCACCGCGCAGGCCTATGAACGCATCGAGGAGTTGATCGTCAAGCTGGACCTGCAGCCGGGCACCGCCATCAGCGAGGCCGAGCTGTCGGCCCGCCTGGGCATCGGCCGCACGCCGGTGCGCGAGGCGCTGCAGCGCCTGGCCCGTGAACACCTGGTCCAGATCCTGCCGCAGCGCGGCGTGCTGGTGTCCGAACTCGATATCAAGCGCCAGCTGCGCCTGCTTGAAGTGCGGCGTGAGGTCGAGCGCATGGTGGCGCGGTGCGCCGCGCGGCGATCCACGGATGCCGAGCGCAAGCAGTTTGCGGAGCTCGCCAAGGAGTTCCATGCGGCGGCCAAGACCAACGACCAGACGCGCTTCATGCGCGCCGACAAGTTGTTCAACGACCTCTCGCTGCGCGCCGCGCGCAACGAGTTCGCCGCAGGGGCCATGGGTCTGATGCACGGGCTGTCGAGGCGCTTCTGGTTCATGCACCACCGCCAGGCCGACGACACCGAGTCGATGGCCACGCTGCACGGCCGGCTGGCGCGGGCGATTGCCGATGCCGATGAGACCGGCGCGGCAAAGGCGCTCGACGCGCTCATCGATCACAACGAGGCGTTCACACGCTCCACGGTCAACACGGACTACTGAGCGCTACGCCACCACAGCCCTCAGCTCTTGGGCCACGGCCTGCGCGAAGGCCGGGTCGTTGATGTGGAACGGCAGCTTGAGCAACCGGTGGGAGTCGCTCGGCTCGAACAGGCGCTCCAGCGTGTCGAACAGCACCGCGTCGGCAGCCGGGTCGTGGAACGGTTGGCCCGGCGCATCGATCATCGACAGCCCGCCCAGGGGCAGCAGCAGCCGAACCGGGCCACGGGCGCGGTTGAGCTGCTCGGCGATGCGCTGCGCCGCGGCTTCCAGTTCGCAGGCGTTGCTGCGCATCAGCGTCACGTTCGCGTTGTGCACATGGAAAGTGCGGCCTTTGTGCCGTTCGGGAATGGTGGACGGCGCGCCCCAGTTGACCATGTCCAGCGCGCCCACCGACCCGACCCAGGGCAGGCCGTGGTGCGCAGCGGCGTCGAGCCGGTGCGGCCCGGCGTCGCACACGCCGCCAGCCAGGTGCTGGCCCACCTCGGTGGTGGTGATGTCGACCACGGCGCGCAACATGCCGGCGGCGGCCAGGGCCTCCAGCGTGCGACCGCCCGCGCCGTTGGCGTGGAACACCTGGGTGTCGAAATCGGCCTCGAGCAACCCGCGCACAGCCTGCACGCAGGGCGTGGTGACGCCGAACATGGTCAGGCCGATGGAAGGCTTGTCGGCCCCGTGGACCGTCGGCGCGTGGTGCTGCAGCATGCCCACCAGCGCGTGCGCCGCGTTGGCCAGGATGGTGCGCGAGAGCCGGTTCAGGCCAGCGATGTCGGTCACCGGGTACATCAGGGTAAGGTCCACCACGCCCACGTAGGCCGAGACGTCGCCGGCCGCCATGGTGGAGACCAGCAGCTTCGGCATGCCGATGGGCAGCAGGCGCATGGCCGGCGCGATCATGGAGCTGCCGCCCGAGCCGCCCACGCCCAGCATGGCCTGGATCCCGCCTGCGCCCAGGCGCTCGCGCACCAGCGCGCTCAGCGCCTCGCTCATCGCGATCACCGCTTCGCCCCGGTCGGTGGGCTCGAACACGGCCGCCGCGCCCTTGGGGTGGTGTCGCGCCACGGCGGCGGCGTCGATGTCGGCCACGCCGCTCGCGCTGCGCGTGCCGATGTCCACCGTCACCACGCGCACGCCGGCCGCGCGCAGCAGGCCGGCGAGGTAGTCCAGCTCGGCGGCCTTGGTGTCGAAGGTGCCCACCACCCACGCGGCGGCTGGCGCGGTGGTCATCGGGTCTTGCCGTGGTGCGCGTTGACGCACTCGAAGAAGGTGCGGAAGGTGCCTTTCACGCGCTCCACCGCCTCGGCCTCCTGGTCGGCCGGCACGTCCCACTCGGCCCACCACTCGCCGAAGCAGCGGTTGCCTTCGGTGATGGGCAGCAGGTGCATCTCGGCCACGTAGTTCTTCCAGTCGGCGTCGATGTGCAGGATCCTGTAGCGGCAGCGGTGCGTGTCGTCGGACAGCGCGAGCAGCTGTTCGCGCAGGAAGCCGCCGCCGTCGCGCACGGTGAAGTGGCGCACGCAGCCGACCTGGTCGGCCGGTTTGCCGTCCTCGATGTAGGAGTTCTCGAAGTACGGGTGGTAGTTGCCGAGCGCGCCGAAGTCGCGCAGGTAGGCCCACGCCTCCTCCAGCGTCGCGTCCATCACCGCGCTCACGTAAACCCTGGCCATGTCCTGTCTCCTGTGGTGGTTTGAATTCAGAAAGTCACTAGCTTGTAGCGCTCCACGTGCGACTTGATCGCGATCTCGGTCGGCAGCCGTTCCATGCTGCTGGCGCCGTAGAAGCCATTGCAGTGCCGGCTGTGCCTGAGCACGTGGGCCACGTCTTCCGGGCTGGAGATCGGGCCGCCGTGCGCGATCACGATCACGTCCTTGCGCACCTTTCGCGCCGCCTCGCCCCACTCGTCGATGAGTTTCACCGATTCGTCGAGCGACTTGGCCGTGGTGGCGCCGATGGTGCCACCGGTGGTCACACCCATGTGCGGCACGATGAAGTCGGCACCGGCCTCGGTCATGGCCACGGCTTCTTCGGCGGAGAACACGTAGGGCGTGGTCAGCAGGTCGATGGCGTGGGCCTGGCCGATCATCTCGACCTCGGTCGCGTAGTTGATGCCGGTCTCCTCCAGGCTCTGGCGGAAATTGCCGTCGATGATGCCCACGGTCGGGAAGTTCTGCACGCCGGAAAACCCGAGTTCCTTGAGTTTCTTCAGGAACACCGGCATGACGATGAAGGGGTCGGTGCCGTTCACGCCCGCGATCACCGGCGTCTTCTTCGCCACCGGCAGCACCTCGCCGGCCATCTCCAGCACGATGTCGTTCGCGTTGCCGTAAGCCAGCAGGCCGGCCGAGGAGGCGCGCCCGGCCATGCGGTAGCGGCCCGAGTTGTAGATCACGATCAGGTCGATGCCGGCGGCCTCTTCGCACTTGGCGGAGATGCCGGTGCCGGCGCCCCCGCCGATGATGGGCTGGCGCTGGCGCACCATGTCCTGGAATTTCGCCATCAGGGCTTGGCGTTCGAAACGCGGCATGAAAATCTCCTTGAAACGGAAAACGGAAACGTGAAGGGGGCCGCGGGCTCAGGGCCCGGGGCGCGGACGGGTTCTGAGCGCATCGATCGCACCGGCGATGCCGCTGCGGAACGAGAGCACGCACACCATGAAGATCAGGCCGGTGACCAGGGTCACCCAGCCGCCGAAGGCGTCGAGGTAGTACTGCAGGCCCACCACCAACGTGGCGCCGATGGCCGGGCCGAACACGGTGTGCATGCCGCCGAGCAGGGCCATCAGCACCACGTCGCCCGAGAGGTGCCAGTGCACGTCGGACAGCGCGGCGAGCTGGAACACCAGGGCCTTCATGGAACCGGCCAGGCCCGAGAGCGCGGCCGAGAGCACAAACAGCGTGAGCTTGTAGCGCTCCACCGGGTAACCGAGCGAACGCGCGCGCGGCTCGTGCTCGCGGATTGCCACCACCACGTGGCCGAACGGCGAGCGCACCACGCGGTGGATGAGCCACAGGCCGGCCACGGTGAGCAGCAGCACCAGGTGGTACATCGCGGTGTCGTTGCGCAGGTCGATGAAGCCGAACAGCGTGCCGCGCGGGATCTGCTGCAGACCGTCTTCCGCGCCGGTGAAGGGCAGCTGCAGGAAGATGAAATACACCATCTGCGCCAACGCCAGCGTGACCATGGCCAGGTAGATGCCCTGGCGGTGGATGGCCAGCGCGCCGAACACCGCGCCCAGCAGCGCCGCGAACAGCGTGCCGCCCAGCAGGCCCAGCTCGGGCGGCAGGCCCCAGATCTTCACCACCAGGCCGGTGATGTAGGCCGCGCTGCCGAAGAAGGCCGCGTGGCCGAAGGACATCATGCCGCCGAAGCCGAGCAGCAGGCTGTAGGCGCAGGCGAACAGAGCCATGCACAGCAGCTTCATCACGAACACCGGGTAGACCACCTGCGGCACCCAGGGCACCGCGAGCAGCAGCAACAGCAGGACCCCGATGAAGGCCTTCTGCCAGGGAGCGAGCGAGCGGTTCATGCTGCACCTTCCTTGCCGAACAGGCCGCGCGGGCGCAACAGCAGCACCAGGGCCATGACGACGAAGATCACGGTGGTCGATGCCTCCGAATAGAAGACCTTGGTGAGCCCCTCGATCACGCCGATGCCCAGCGCGGTGACGATGGAGCCGAACACCGAGCCCATGCCGCCGATGACGACGATGGCGAACACGATGATCACGAGGTTGGAGCCCATGCCCGAGTTCACGTGCAGGATCGGCGCGGCCAGCACGCCGGTGAAGGCGGCCAGCGCGATGCCGCCGGCGTAGGTGAAGGTGAGCAGGCGCGGCACGTTCACCCCGAAGGACTGCGTGAGCGCCGGTTTCTCGGTGGCGGCGCGCAGCCGCGCGCCCAGCGAGGTGCGCTCGATCAGCCACCAGGTGAGCAGGCAGGCCGCGAGCGCCGCGAAGATCACCCAGGCGCGGTAGATCGGCAGCACCATGAAGCCCAGGTTGAACACGCCCTGCAGCTTGGCCGGCACCGGGTAGGGCTGGCCCGAGGTGCCGAAGGCCACGCGAAAACCGCCTTCGAGCACCAGCACCAGACCGAAGGTGAGCAGCAGGCCGTAGATCGGGTCCAGCCCGTAGAGGCGGCGCAGCAGGCCGCGCTCGAACACGCCGCCCAGGCCACCCACCACCAGCGGCACCAGCAGCAGCGCGGCCCAGTAGCCCAGGCCCGCGTAGCGCTGCAGCATCCAGGCGCCGAAGGCACCTGCCATGAAGAAGGCCCCGTGCGCGAAGTTGACGATGCGCAGCAGGCCGAAGATCACGGCCAGGCCCAGGCTGAGCACGGCGTAGAAGCAGCCGTTGACCATCCCCAGCATGACCTGGCCCGCGAGCACCGGCAGCGGCAAACCGAACACCTCCGTCATACAGCCTTCCTCTCTATGATGCGCAGGCCATGTCGATGAAACATCCCGATATCTCCACAGAAACCCATGTGCTGGGCGAGGCCACCGTGCAGACGGTGGTGCGCGCCGAACATTGCGATGCCCTGGCCGCGCGCCACATCGCCCACGTGGCGGTGGTGGACGCGGCCGCGCCTTACACGGTGGTGCGCACGCACCTGAGCGGCGCCTTCATGCAGGTCTGCCTCAGCGGCGAAGGCCAGACCCTGCTCGACGGCCGCTGGTACCCGCACAAGCCCGGCAGCGTGAGCTTCGCGCCCGCGCACGTGCTGCACGCCTTCCATTGCGTGCCGGGCCAGCGCTGGCGGCTGGCCTGGGTGCGCTTCATGCCCGACTCGGTGCGCTCGGTGGACGGTGCCATGGCCCCGACCATGAGCCCGTTCGACGGCCAGGTGCTGGAGCACGCCATCCTCGGCCTGCACGGCGAGATGCAGGGCGCGGCCGACCCCGGCACCTGCGTGGTGTGGGTGGACGTGATCGAGCGCTACGTGGCCCGCCTGCTCGAACCGCTGCAGCGCGAGCCGCGCCTGGTGCCGGTGTGGAACGCGGTGAAGGCCGACCTGGCGCGCGACTGGACCCTGGCCGACCTGGCCAGCCTGGCCAACACCAGCGAGGAGCACCTGCGCCGCCTGTGCCAGAAGAACCTGGGCCGCAGCCCCGGCCGCCAGCTCGCCACGCTGCGCATCGCGCACGCGGCCCACCTGCTGGCCACCAGCGACGACAAGATCGAGGCCATCGCGCGCGGCGTGGGCTACGTGAACCCGTTCGCGTTCTCCAACACGTTCAAACGCCTGACGGGCTTTCGCCCGTCGGACTACCGAGCCAGGAAGTGAGAACGCTTCCGGTGCGCCATGACCGGAACCAGAAACACCGCGGAACTGGCTTTGCCAGGCCGCAGGTGTTGCCCCCTTGAGGGGGTCGCGCGAAGCGCGGCGGGGGTGTTTCATACGCCGATCCGCGCCGTGATGGCGTCGAAATCGCGCAGCAGGGTCGCCGCGTCGAAGGTGTCGGTGATGCGGCCCGATTCCATCAGGCAGTGCCGGTCGGCCAGCTCGGCCGCGAAGTGCACGTTCTGCTCCACCAGCACGATGGTGTAACCCCGGCCCTTGAGCTGGCGGATGAGCTCGCCGATGCGGTCCACGATCACCGGGGCCAGGCCCTCGGTGGGTTCGTCCAGCAGCAGCACGCGCGCGCCGGTGCGCAGGATGCGCGCAATCGCCAGCATCTGCTGCTCGCCGCCCGAGAGGTGCGTGCCGGCCGAGCCGGCACGCTGCGCGAGGTTGGGAAACAGCTCGTACAGCGCCTGCTCGCTCATGCCGCCCTCGGCCACCACGGGCGGCAGGCGCAGGTTCTCGCGCACCGTGAGCGAGGCGTAGATGCCCCGGTCGTCCGGGCAGAAGGCCAGCCCCAGGCGGCCGATGTGGTGCGGCGCCATCCCGATGAGTTCCCGGCCCTGGAAGCGGATCGAGCCCTGGCGCTGGCCCATCATGCCCATCACGGTCTTGAGCAGGGTGGACTTGCCGGCGCCGTTGCGGCCGAGCAGCGTGACCAGCTCGCCTTCGCGCACGTCCAGGCTCGCGCCGTGCAGGGCCTGGCTCGGTCCGTACCAGGCCCTCACGTCGCGCAGGGTCAGCAGCGGTTCAGCCATGCGGGGCCTCCGCCTTGTGGTGCTTGCGCTGGCCGCCATGGCCATGGCCCAGGTAGGCCTCGACCACGCGCGGGTCGCGCGAAACGCCGGCGTAGTCGCCCTCGGCCAGCACCTCGCCGCGCGCCAGCACGGTGATGCGGTCGCACAGGTCGGCCACCACCGAGAGGTTGTGTTCCACCATGAGCACGGTGCGCCCGCGCGCGGCCTGGCGGATCATCGCCGCCGCGTGGGCGATGTCCTCGGCGCCCATGCCGGCCATCGGCTCGTCGAGCAGCAGCACGCGCGGCTCCAGCGCCAGCGTGGTCGCCAGCTCCAGCGCGCGCTTGCGGCCGTAGGGCAGTTCACCGGCGCTGTGCTCGGCCCAGGCGGAGAGGCCGGCTTCGTCCAGCAACTCGCGGGTGCGGCCGTCGTACTGGGCCAGCGCGCGGTCGCTGCGCCACCAGTCCAGCGAATGGCCGCGGCGGCGCTGCACCGCCAGGCGCACGTTCTCGAACACGCTGAGCTGGCCGAACACGGCCGAGATCTGGAACGAGCGCACCAGGCCCAGGCGCGCCACCGCGTCGGCCGGTGTGCGCGTGATGTCCTGGCCCTGGAAGCGGATGCGGCCGGCGCTCGCGTCGATGAAGCGGGTGAGCAGGTTGAAGCAGGTCGTCTTGCCCGCGCCGTTGGGACCGATGAGGGCGTGGATGCTGCCTTCGCGCACCGACAGGTTCACGTTCGAGACGGCGTGAAACCCGTTGAAGCTGCGCGAGAGGCCCTGCGTTTCGAGGATAGAAGACATGGTGGAGAGAGGCAATCAAGGGGCCGCTGCGCACGGCCGCTCCGAAGCGGCCGGCCCGCCCCCCGGTGGGGGGTATGCGGCTACACGCAGTGAGCAAGCAACGGGGGGCTTCTTACTTCTTGACCAGGTAGCAGGTGCTCTGCGCCAGCGGCATGAAGGCCTGCTCGCCGGGGATCGTCTTCACCAGCTTCAGGTAGTCCCACGGGTACTTGGACTCGGCCGGCGTCTTCACCTGCCACAGGTACATGTCGTGCACCATGCGGCCGTCTTCGCGGATCTTGCCGCCCTTGGCGAACATGTCGTTGATCGGCAGCTCGCGCATCTTGGCCGAGACGGCGTCCGGGTCGTCCGAACCGGCGGCCTGCACGGCCTTGAGGTAATGCAGGGTGGACGAGTAGTCGCCCGCGTGCGCCATGTTGGGCATCTGGCCGCCCACGCGCTGCTGGTAGCGCTTGGCGAAGGCGCGCGTCTCGTCGTTCATGTCCCAGTACCAGGCGTTGGTGAGCTGCAGGCCCTGCGCGGTCGGCAGGCCCAGGGCGTGCACGTCCTGGATCCACAGCAGCAGCGCGGCGAGCTTCTGGTTCTTGGTCAGGCCGAACTCGTTGGCTGCCTTGATCGCGTTGATCGTGTCGTTGCCGGTGGAGGCCAGGCCGATGATCTTGGCCTTGGACGCCTGCGCCTGCAGCACGTAGGACGAGAAGTCCGTCGTGCCCAGCGGGTGGCGCGCGGCGCCCACCACGCGGCCCTTGGCGTTGCGCACCACGTCGCCCACCTGCTGCTCCAGGCCGATGCCGAAGGCGAAGTCCACCGTCAGGAAGAACCAGGTGTCGCCGCCGCCTTCCACGATGGCCTTGCCCGTGCCGTTGGCCAGGGCGTACGCGTCGTAGGTGTAGTGCACCGCGTAGGGCGAGCACTGCGCGTTGGTCACGCCCACGTTGGACGCGTTGTTCACGATGGCGTGGCGCTTTTTCTCCTTCGCCACGCCGGCCACGGCCAGCGCCACGCCGGAGTTGGCGAGGTCGTTGATCATGTCCACGTTGCCCGAGTCGTACCACTCGCGCGCCTTCGCAGCGCCCACGTCGGCTTTGTTCTGGTGATCGGCGAAAACCACCTCGATCGGCTTGCCGAACATCTTGCCGCCGAAGTCCTCCACGGCCATCTTCACGGCCTCGACCGCGCCCTTGCCCGAGATGTCCGCGTAGACGCCGGAGATGTCGGTCAACACGCCGATGCGCAGCACGTCGTTCGACAGTTTGCCCTGCTGGGCGGTTTGAGCCTGGGCCACGCCCACGCTGGCGGCGGCGACAACGGACGCGGCGGCCCACAGTTTCAGATCCATGCTGCTTGTCTCCTGTTTTGGTGATGGCCCCGAACAAGGGTGTTCGAGTCGGGCCAATGCTAGGAGACGGGGGCCCCCTCAACCATGGTCTGAAGGCACAGGAATCTACTCAAAACCCACATTGCCACTTCCACGCATCATGTGCCATCCCTTCAACGAGGACCACCCCATGCAGATCAAATGGCTGGAAGACCTGATTGCCCTGGCCGAGACCCAGAGCTTCGTGCGGGCCGCGGCTCGGCGCCATGTCACCCACCCCGCGTTCGGCCGGCGGATCCGCAGCCTGGAACAATGGGCCGGCGCGGAGCTGGTGTCGCGGGAGGGCGCGCCGGTGAGCTTCACCCCCGCCGGCGAAACCCTGCTCCAGCATGCGCGGCAAGCGGTGGAGGCACTGGCATCCGCCCGCAGCGAGATCCAGGACCACGCTTTCCCCGGGCAGAACGTTCTCACGCTGGCCACCGGCCGTACCCTGGCCCGGACGCTGGCCGCCGACTGGCTGTGGCGAATCAGGGCCCACACTGCCGGGGCGCTGGTCCATGTGCGCACCGGGTCGATGGGCGAGTCGCTGCAGCGCTTCGAGCGCGGCGATGCCGACTTCCTGCTGACCTACTACCACCCCGCCATCAGCGTGCGCCTGCAACCCTCCCGGTACCTGCAGCACACCATGGCACACGACCGGCTGGTGCCGGTGTCGCGCGCCAGCGCCGGCGGAAAGCCGCTCTACAACTTCTCGTCCAGCAAACCCGTGCCCTATCTGGCCTACGCCAACACGCTGGCGCTGGGACAGCTGGTCTCCGATCACCTCTCGAACCATGCCCAAGCCCCGCGTCTGACGCCCACTCTGCAATGCGATTCGGCCGACGCCCTGCTGGAGTACGTGCTCAAGGGACTGGGCGTTGCATGGCTGCCCTGGTCGCTGGTGGTGGGGGCTCACAAGGCAGGAAAGGTCACCCCGCTGGCCGGCAAGGCGCTGGAGGTCGTTTTCGAGATCCGGATGGTCCGCACCAAACGGCGCCTCTCATCGCTGGCGGAAAGGCTCTGGGAGGTCTCTTGCGTGGGCTGATGTCAAAAAGGCACTGAAAGGTGCCGTTTCAGCACCTTGGCGAAAGACCCCGACACCAAGAATCGCGGTTGTTCAAAGAGGAGACCCACATGAGAAACCTTCACCGCGTCCTTTCCACCGTCCTGCCGATGGTGCTGTCCGTGGGCCTGGCGCCTGCCGCGCTGGCCCAGACCGGCGCCTATCCAGAGCGTCCGATCACGGTCGTGGTGGCCTACCCACCCGGCGGGAGCACCGACCTCACCGGCCGGGCCGTGGCCGACCAGCTGGCGAAGAAGCTGGGCGTCGCCGTCATCGTGGAAAACGTGGGCGGCGCGGGCGGTGCCATTGGCGCGCACAAGGTTTCGCGGGCGGCACCGGACGGCTACACGCTTCTCCTGGGGGCCAACAACGAGATCGCGATCAACCGCCTCATTTCGCCTTCGGTCAAATACAGCTACAAGGATTTCACGCCCATCGGGCTGGTGGCGTCGCAGCCCATGGTGCTGGTGGCCTCCACGCAGAGCGGCGTCAAGACGGTGGACCAGTTCATCAAGACGGTCAAGTCCAGGCCTGGCAAGTACATCTACGGCAGCTCCGGGGTGGGCACCGCGCTGCACCTGTCGGCGGAAATGGCCAAGCAGCAGGCCGGCCTTTTCATGTCGCATATTCCTTACCGCGGTGTCGGCCCGCTGACGACAGACCTGTACGCCGGCACGGTCGATTTCGGTGTGTACGTGCTCTCCAGCGGGCTGCCGCACATCCGCGGTGGCAAGGTGGTGGCCCTGGGCATCACCGAGAAGAAGCGCTCGGCCGTCGCCCTGGACATCGCGCCGCTGGCCGATCACCCCTCGCTCAACCAGATGGACATCAGTGTCTGGTTTGCCCTGATGGCGCCACCCAATCTGCCCGAGGCGATCACGGTGCGCCTGCGCAACGCGCTCGCCGAATCCCTGCAGACACCGGAGTTCCGCAAGAAGCTGGAGGACAGCGGGTCGACCGTGGCGCCGCTCAACGTCGAGATGAACGGGTTTCTCGCCACGGAGTCGGCGAAGTACCAGAAGATCGTCGACTTCGCGAACATCAAGGAATGAGCCATCCCATGTTCTCCCTCAGCCCTCCCGATCTCGGCCGCTGGCGCGTCGGCAACACCGGCGTCGAAGGCGTGTGGCACTTCGACACCGGCGTGGCCGGCCGCCGCGTCATGCTGAGCGCGCTGGTGCATGGCAACGAGTTGTGTGGTGCCTGGGCGGTGAAGGAACTCCTCGAGGCGGGCCTGCGGCCCGAGGCCGGTTCGCTCACGCTGGCGTTCTGCAATCTGGCGGCCTTCGACCGCTTCGACCTGGACGACAGCGATGCATCTCGGTTCATCGACGAAGACATGAACCGGCAATGGACGCCAGAGCGCCTGCGCGGTGCCGACACCCGCGAACGCCAACGCGCTGCCGCCCTGGAGCCCTTTGTCAAACGCGCGCAATGGCTGCTGGACCTGCACTCCATGCACGAGCCAGGACAACCGCTCTCGCTGGTGGGGTTGCACGGGCGCAACCTGGCGCTGGCGCGCCAGCTGGGCGCGCCAGCGCACGTGGTCGTGGACACGGGTCATCAGGACGGGGTGCGCATGCGGGACTATGGCCAGTTCGGCCTGCCGGACGAGGACGCGCCCGACACGCGCTCCCTGCTCATCGAGTGCGGCTATCACGGCGACCCGACCAGCCTCGATGTCGCCCGCGATCAGTGCGCGCGCTTCCTGCTTCAGGCCGGCACGGTCACGCATGCGGGCGCGCTCCGATGGATGCCAGGGTGGAGGCAGCCCGATGCCCCCCGGCAGTGGGCGCTGCACGTGACCGGTGCGGTGGTGGCGAGAAGCCCTCGCTTCTTCTTCACCGAGCGCTTCCAGGGCTTGGAGACGATTGCCCACGCGGGCACCGTGATCGGGGACAACGACGGCGAGCCGGTGGTGACGCCGCACGACGACTGCGTGCTCGTGATGCCCTCGACACGGCAGGCCCGCCGGGGTGTGACGGTGGTGCGGTTCGCGCGCCGCGAAGCGCTCGACTGACCTCCCGCACGGCGTTTCGTCAGGCCGCGCCGCGCACCCCACTGGCCACCAGCGCGCGGTAGTCCGAGGGCGTGTTGCCCACCGCGCGGCCGAAGAACTTGCTGAAGTAGGCCGCGTCGTCGTAGCCCAGTTGCTGCGCCACCTGCGCCACCGGCAGCGACGAATACGCCAGCAGGCGACGCGCCTCCAGCATCAGCCGCTCGTGCAGGATCTGCAGCGCCGACTGGCGCGCCACGTGGCGGCAGGTGCGGCTGAGGTGGTCGGGCGTGACGCCCAGGGCCTGCGCGTAGAAGCTCAGCGGCTCGTGTTCACGGTAGTGCTGCTCGACCAGCGCGAGGTAGCGCTTGACCAGCGCGTCGCGCTCGCCCTGCCCGCGCTCGCGCTTGAAGTGCTCGCCACGGCGGCGCAGGTACTGCACCGCGAGCAGCGTGGCGCTGGCCAGCAGCGCGTGCACGCGGCCCGGGTGCTGGGCGCGGAACTCGCGCGCGATTTGCGCGAAGAGGTGAGCGCATTCGGTTTCCTCCTCCCCCTGCAGGCGGGGGAGCACGCAGGAGGTGCCGAGTTCGTCGTCCACCAGGTTCGAGCCGCCCAGCAGCTGGCGCAGCGTGGTGGTGGGCAGCGTGACCTGGTGGCCCACGGCGTCGGGCGTGTAGGTGAAACCGTGCACCGAGCCCGGCGCGAGCAGCAGCATCACCGGGGCCTGGGCCTCGAAATCCTGGCCGTCGATGGTGCCGCGCACGCTGCCGTGCGCGAGGAACTGGAACTGGTGCAAACCCTCGTGCCGGTGCGCCGGAATCGTCCAGTCCATTTCGGCGCCGCGCACCGCCACGGACTCGTAGTGCAGGCAGTCGTCGGGCTGGTCGTGGCGGACTTCCCGGAAGGGAACGAGCAGCAAGGGGGAGGCGGTCATGGCAGGGGCGGGTGGCAGGCGATGCCGGAAAAGTACCTGAATCGGGCCGAAACGTCCATCGCTTCGGCGGCGCGGCTCGCGCATCATCCGCCTCCATGACACGCAACCCCCACCCCGACGCCGCGCTGCCGCCGGCGCCCGCGACCGCCGCCCCGCCCCTGCGCCTCACGGGGGCGCAGGCGCTGGTGAACGTGCTGCTGGCCGAGGGCGTGGACACGGTGTTCGGCATCGTGGGCGGCAAGCTCTCGCCGCTGTTCCACGCGCTCAGCCGCGAGCCGCGCATCCGCTTCATCGGCGTGCGCCACGAAGCCGCCGGGCCGATGATGGCCGCCGCCGTGCACGCGGGCACCGGCCGGCTCGCGGTGGCCGTGGGCGAGCTGGGCCCCGGCGGCCTCAACCTCGCCGCCGGCCTGGGCGTGGCCTTCAACAACAACCTGCCGCTGCTGGCCATCACCACCAACCAGCACCGCGCCTCGTCGTATCCGCACACCGGTGTGTTCATGGACCTGGACACGGTGGCCGTGACCCGACCCCTGACCAAATGGAACGCGGTCGTGCACGACGCGCGCCGTATGCCGGAACTCGCGCGGCGCGCTTTCCGCGAGGCCCTGGGCGGGCGGCCCGGCTCGGTGCACCTGGACATTCCGCAGGACGTGCTGGGCGAGGTGCACGCCTTCGCGGCCGACGAGTTCGACGTGGCCCCCGGGCGCTACCGCGCCACGCTCGGGCCGCGCCCGGCACAGGCGGCGGTGGAGGCCGCGGTGCAACTGCTGCGCGGCGCGCAACGTCCGCTCATCGTCGGCGGTGGCGGCGTGGTGGCCGCCGGGGCCGCCACCGCGCTGCGCGCGCTGGCCCAGCGCCTGAACGCGCCGGTGGTGCCCACGCAGATGGCGCTGGGCGTGGTGCCCTCGGACAGCCCGCACTTCATCGGCCACGGCGGCATCATCGCGGGCGATTCGGTGAAACACGCCTTCGAGCGCGCGGACGTGATCCTCAGCGTGGGCTGCCGCTGGTCGTCGTGGATGTGGGACGCGCGCGGCGCGCTCGCGCGGCGCCACCACCGGCTCATCAACATCAACATCGACCCGTCCTCGCTCGGCCAGGCCGCGCTGCACGAGGTGGCCATGCAGGCCGACGCGGGCGAGGCGCTGCGCGACCTGCTCGCCGCCCTGGGCGACGGCGCCGCGCCGGCCGACGGCGCCTGGCTCGCCGAGCTGCGCGCGGTGCGCGCGGGGCACGAAGACCAGCTCGCGCAGATGGTGGCCGACCCGGACCCCGTGATGCACCCTGCCGCGCTGGCCAAGGCCCTGGGCGATGCGCTGCCGGCCGACGCGCTCGCGGTCTACGACGGCGGCCACACCACCTTCTGGAGCAACGACCTCACGCCGGTGCACGAGGTGCGCACGCGCTTTCACGAACCCGGCATGTCCCACCTGGGCTACGGCCTGCCGGCCGCGATCGCGCTGCAGACGCAGTTCCCCGGCCGCCCGGTGATCAACATCACCGGCGACGGCGCCTTCGGCTTCACGCTCAACGAACTCGACACCGCGCGCCGCTACCGCCTGCCGGTGATCACGGTGGTGCACAACAACGCGGCCTGGGGCGTGATCCGCATGGGCCAGAAGGCCGGGCTCGGCTTCGAGATGGCGACCGGCCTGGAAGACACCGACTACGCGGCCATCGCGCGCGGCTTCGGCTGCCACGGCGAGGTGGTCACGCGCGCGGCCGACGTGGCCCCCGCCTTGCAGCGCGCGATCGCCTCCGGCCTGCCCGCGGTGCTCGACTGCCGCACCCGCTTCGTGCCACACCCGGCGGTGGGCGCGTTCGTGGGCATGAACAAATACGGTTTCGCCTCGCTCACCCGGCTCGACCCGCCCTGACACCGGGCGCCCCGTTTTCCACAACAACAGGAGACAAGACATGCAACGCAGAACCCTGCTGCGCGCCAGCGCCGCCTTCGGTGGCCTGGCCACCACCGGCCTGCCCGCGTTCGCCCAGGCCCCGGCCGCCAACGCCACGCTGTGGTCGGGCTTTCCGGTCGGCGGCGGCCTGGGCGACCAGGTCGCGCGCCCGCTGATCGACCAGCTGCGCGGCAAGTACCCGCAACCCATCATCTACGACAGCAAACCCGGCGCGGGCGGCCGCATCGCGGCCGAGTTCGTCAAGCGCTCGGCGCCCGACGGCAACACCCTGTTCGGCTGCCCGAGCTCGGTCATGACGCTGCACCCGCACGTGTTCAAGAAGCTGCCCTACGACACGCTGGCCGACTTCACGCCCATCGCCGGGCTGTGCACCTACACCGCCGTCTTTACCGCCGGCCCGGGCCTGCCGGCCGAGATCCGCAGCGTGGCCGACTACCTGAAGTGGGCCAAGGCCAACCCGGCCCAGGCCAACTACGGCGTGCCGGCCACCGGCTCCTCGCTGCACCTGGCCGGCGCCATGCTGGGCAAGCAGTCGGGCGTGGACATGCAGGCCGTGCCCTACAAGGGCGGCGCGCCACTGCTCACCGACCTGCGCGGCGGCCAGATCCCGGTCAGCTTCAACGTGGTCAGCGAGGTGCTGCCGCACATCCGCGCGGGCAGCCTGCGCGCGCTCGCGGTCTCGGCGCCCACGCGCTGGAAGGCCCTGCCCGACACGCCCACGCTGACCGAGCTCGGCTACAAGGACGTGGCCTTCGTCGACTGGCTCGGCTGGTACGGCCCGGCGGGCATGGAGCGGGCCAAGGTGGCCGCGCTCAACACCGCCGTGAACGACGCGCTGGCCTCGGCCGCGATGAAAGACGTGATCGACAAGAACGGCCTGGAGGTCATGCGCGTCACGCCCGAGGGCCTGGCCAAGGCCATCCGCGAGAACCACGCCTTCTGGGCCCACGTGGTCAAGGTCACCGGCTTCAAGCCCGAAGACTGAGCGTGGCAAGATCGCCCGCCCCTTTCCCTTTTCGAACCTCTACCCGACCATGAGCCTCACCCTCGACCAAGCCCGTCAGATCCTCGACGCCGCCCTCGCCACGTCCAAAGAGAAAGGCTACCAGCCCATGGGCATCGCCGTGCTCGACGCCGCCGGCCACCTCAAGGCCTTCGTCAGCGAGGACGGCGCGAGCATGTTCCGCTTCGACATCGCCCGGGCCAAGGCCTGGGGCGCGGTCGGCATGGGCGTGTCCAGCCGCACGCTGAGCGAGCGCGCCAAGGGCAACCCCAACTTCTTCGTCTCGCTCGCGGCCACGGCCGAGGGCAAGTTCCTGCCGCAGACCGGCGCCGTGGTGATCAAGGATCCGCAGGGCCAGCTGCTCGGCGCGGTGGGCGCCAGCGGCGGCACCGGCGATGAAGACGAGCTGATCTGCCTGGCCGGCGTGGCCGCCGCCGGGCTGCAGGCCGGCTGATTCAGCTTTTCGGCAGACCACGCAGCAGCACGTCGCAGAAGAACTCGGCCGGCGGCGAGAGCGGCAGGTCGGGCCGCCGCACCAGCACGATCGCCGGCGCCGGCAGCCGCTCCCGCACCGGGATCACCTCCAGCAGGTCGCGCGTCATCGCGAAGTCCATCCACTGCCGGGGCAGCATGGCCAGCAGGTCGGTCTGCACCAGCGCCACCTGCACCGACAGCGCCGAATGCGCGCTCAGCATCACGCGCGGCGCGGGCTGGCCGTGCGTGGCGAACAAGCGTGCCAAGTCTTCCTCGGCGTTGTAGTCGATGGTGGTGCTGGCCCAGTCGGCCCCGGCCAGCGACTTCAGGCTGCGCACGCGCGCCAGCGGGTGGCCCTTGCGGCACACCACCACGCGGGTGTTGTCGCACAGGTGCTGCATGGCCAGACCCGGCGCCGTCTTCTGCCAGGGCGCCGCGCCGAGGTAGAAGTCCAGGCTGCCGTCGCGCAGCGCGCCCTCCACCGCCGGCATCAGGCTTTCGGTGAGGTTGAGCTTGACCTTGGGGTAGGTCTTGCGGAACACCGACAAGGCATCGGGCAGCATGCCCAGGTGCGGCATGATGGACAGCGCCACCGACACCGTGCCTTCGTAGCCCGGCCCGGGGTGCTGCACCTCCTCGCGCGCGCGGCGCGCTTCGCTGGAGATCACGCAGGCCCGCCGGTGAAAGCGCACGCCTTCGGCGGTCAGCACCATGCCCGTGGTCTGCCGCGCGAACAGGCTCACCCCCAGCTCCCGCTCCAGCGCCCGCACGCTGCGCGTGAGCGCGGGCTGGGGCATGTCCAGCCGCCGCGCGGCCGAGCGCAGGCTGCCGTGTTCGACGATGGCCATCAGGTGCTGCAGCTGATCGAGTTTCATGCGCGGGTGTGTCTCCATGGGGATGCGATTTTCGTATCGCTTTCGCAATCACGCCATCTTATTGGAATCCTCGTGTTTGCCTAGAGTCCGCCTCAGCCCCACCGAGCGGGGACACCAAGACCAACGATCCGGAGACACGACATGACCTGCCTTTCCAGACGCCATGCCCTGCATGCGGCTTTCCTGCTGCTGATGCTGGGCAGCACCACCGCCATGGCCCAGCCCTGGCCCCACAAACCGGTGCGCATGATCGTGCCGGTGGGCGCCGGCTCCGCGCCCGACGTGATCGCGCGCATCGTGGGCGACAAGCTCGCCGCCGCCTGGGGCCAGGGCGTGGTGGTGGACAACCGGCCCGGCGCCGGCGGCATTCCCGGCATGTCGGCGCTGGCCCGCTCGGCGCCCGACGGTTACGCCATCGGCTTCGTGCCGGCGGCCATGGGCACCATCACGCCGCTGGTGTTCAAGAACCCGCAGTTCAACCCCGACACCGACCTCACCCCGGCCGCCACGGTGGGCATCAGCCCGCTGATGCTGGTGGTGCCCGCCGCCAGCGACATCCGCTCGGTGAGCGACCTCGCGAAACACGCCAAGGCCCAGCCCGGCAAGGTGAACTTCGCCGCGCCGCAGCTCAACTCGCTGCCGCACCTGGCCGGCGAGATGGTCAGCAAGGCCGGCGGCATGGGCATGTTCACCGTGCCCTACCGCACCCCGCCGGAGGCCGTGGCCGCCGTGCTCGCGGGCGACGCGCTGCTCACCGTGGACGGCGTGCCGGGCCTGCTGCCGCATGTGAAGTCCGGCCGCCTGCGCGCGGTGGGCGTGACATCGGCCAAGCGCCTGCCGGGCATCGACGCCCCCGCCGTCGCGGAGACCTACGCCGGCTACGAGGCCATCGGCTGGTTCCAGATCATCGTGCCCGCCGGCACGCCGGCCGCCATCGTCGAACGCATCAACGCCGACGTGAACCGCATCACCGCCTCGCCCGAGGTCACCGCCCGCCTGAGCGAGCTGGGCGTGTACCCGCGCCAGGACAGCGTGGCCGGCGCGCGCGAGTTCTTCGTGCAGCAGCAGGGCGCGATGAAACACCTGGTGACCGAGCTCGGCGTGCAGCCGCAATAAGCCGCCTCAACCCCACCGCCCGAGGGCACCGGTCGCGCCGGTGTCCGGGATGAACTCACCCTTTCAACTGGAGAAACCCACCATGACCTCACGCAAAAAAGCCCTCGTGACCGGCGGCGGCACCGGCATCGGCCGCAGCGCCGTGCTGGCCCTCGCCAAGGCCGGCTACGACGTCGCCATCAACTACGCCTCCAGCGCCAAGGCCGCCCAGGCCGTGGCCGCCGAAGCCCAGGCCCTGGGCGCGAAGACCCTGCTGCTGCAGTGCGACGTGAGCGACGACGCGGCCGTGCGCCAGATGCTGGCCCATGTGGGCGAGGCCTTCGGCCATCTGGACGCGCTGGTCAACAACGCCGGCACCACCGCGACCTGGAAGGTGAAGGACCTGGAGAGCCTGAAGATCGACGAATGGGACCGCACCTTCGCGGTCAACGTGCGCGGCAACTTCCAGGTCAGCCGTGCGGCCGTGCCCTTGCTTCGCAAGAGCAAGGAACAGGGCGGTGAGCCCTGCATCGTCAACACCGCGAGCATCGTGGGCCTGCGCCCCGGCCCGCAGCCCTTGCCCTACGCCGCGAGCAAGGCCGCCGTGGTGAGCCTGACCAAGATGCTGGCCTGGAACCTCGGCCCGGACATCCGCGTGAACGCCGTGGCCCCGGGCTGGATGGAGGGCGACTGGATGGAGCGCATGTTGGGCGACAAGTACGAGGCCCTCATGGGCGCGCGCGCCAAGGCCACGCCGCTCAAGCGCTGTGTGACCGCCGACGACGTGGCCGAGGTGATGCTCAACCTGATCCAGGGCATGCGCTTCGTGACCGGCGAGGTCGTCGTCATCGACGGCGGCTTCACGAGCTCCACGTGACACCCCCGCCGCGCTGCGGCCGCACTTCTTCAAACGTTTTCAGGAGACCCACCATGCTTGAAGGATTCGTTCCCTTCCCCCCCGAGTACGCCGCGCGCTACCGCGCCAAGGGCTACTGGCGCGACCAGTCGCTGGCGCAGGAGTTCGACGCCGTGTTCCGCCGCTACGCGGACCGCGTGGCGCTGATCGATGGCGACGTGAGCTTCACCTACGCCGAGCTCGACCGCGTCACCACCAACCTGGCGCTGAACCTGCTCGAATTCGGCCTGCGGCCGCTGGATCGCGTCGTGCCCACGCTGCCCAATGTGCACGAGTTCGTGCTGCTGTACTTCGCGCTGCAGAAGATCGGCTGCATCCCGATCGCGGCGCTGGTCACGCACCGCTACGCCGAGATCAGCCAGTTCGTGCAGCTCTCCGGCGCGACCACCTGCGTCTACCCGGACACGGCGGGCGACTTCGCCTTCGCCCCGGTGATCGCCCGCGTGCAGGCGGAAAACCCATCGCTGAAGTTCCGCCTGGTGCTCGGCGAGGCCGGCCCGGGCGAGGTCTCGCTGCGCGAGCTGATCAACAAGCCCGCCACGCTGCCAGCCTCGCGCCTGACCGAGATCCGCATCGACCCGACCGACCCCTGCATCTTCCAGCTCTCGGGCGGCACCACCGGCATCCCCAAGCTGATCCCGCGCACCAACAACGACTACGCCTACAACTCCAAGGTGGCCGCCGACGTGACCGAGATCGACGCCGAGTCGGTGCTGTTGCTGGTGCTGCCCATCGCGCACAACCTGCCGCTGGCCTGCCCCGGCATCCAGGGCTTTCTGTTCAAGGGCGCCAAGGTGGTGCTGCACGCCAACACCCGGCCCGCCGAGATGTTCGCGCTGATCGAGAAGCACAAGGTGACGCACCTGAAGGTGGTGCCCGCGCTGCTGATCCGCCTGATCAACGACGACGCGGCCGAGGCCTTCGACCTCTCCAGCCTCAGGTTGATCCAGAGCGGCGGGCAGCGCATGCAGCCCGAGGTGCGCGCGAAGACGCGCGCGCTGATCCCCGGTGTGTTCGTGCAGGAGAACTTCGGCATGTCCGAAGGCACGCTGATGTTCGTGCGCGCCGGCGACCCGGAAGAGGTCAAGCTCGAGACCTGCGGCCGCCCGGTGTGCGACGACGACGAGGTGCTGCTGCTCGACGAAGAAGGCCGCGTGGTGCCCGACGGCGAGGTGGGCGAGTTCACCGTGCGCGGCCCGTACACGCTGCGCGGCTACTTCGGCGTGCCCGAGTACAACGCGCGCCAGTTCACGCCCGACGGCTTCTACCGCTCGGGCGACCTGATGCGCAAGCACCCCTCGGGCAACTACATCGTCGAAGGCCGCAAGAAGGACCTGATCAACCGGGGCGGCGAAAAGATCAGCGCCGAGGAGGTGGAGAACCTGATCCTGATGCACCCCGCGGTGCAGAACGTGGCCTGCGTGCCCATGCCCGACGCGGCCCTGGGCGAAAAGATGTGCGCCTTCGTGATCCTCAAACAGGGTCAGTCGCTGCACCTGAAGGAGCTGGTCGGTTTCCTGCTCACCAAGGAAATCGCCAAGTTCAAGCTGCCCGAGCGCCTAGAGGTGCTGCCGGACTTCCCGGTCTCCACCTTCGGCAAGGTCTCCAAGAAGGCCCTGGGCGAACTGATCGCGCACAAGCACGCGGAAGAAGAGGCCGCGCGCCGCGTGCCCCACTGAACACCGAAAGAAAAGAGCCACCATGCGAATCATCGACCTGCACTGCTACCCCGGCACCCCGACCTGGATCGAGTCCCAGGGACCCTACCCCGCCGAACTGGCCCGCTACTGGAAGCGGGACTGGGTCGGCAAGACCGAAGACGAGGTGATCGCCGAGTTCACCGGCGCCGGCGTCGAGGCCTGCCTCGTCGCGCTGGACCTGGAGACCACGGTCGCCGCGCCGCCCTGCACCAACGAATACGTGCACGGCATGTGGAAGCGCCACCCGAAGCGGGTCATCCAATGCTGGGGCGCGGTGGAGCCGGCCAAGGGCGAGATCGCGATGATCCAGGCCCGCAAGGCGATCCGCGAGCTGGGCTTCATCGGCTTTCACTTCCATCCCATCATGCAGCACTTCGCCGTGAGCGACCGGCGCTACTACCCGCTGTTCGAGGAGATCAACGCCATGGGCGCGGCGGTGATGATCGACGTGGGCACCACCGGCATGGGCGCCGGCATGCCGGGTGGCAACGGCGCGCTGGTGCGCCACGCCCACCCCAAGCACATCGACCAACTCGCCGCTGACTTCCCGAATTTGAAGATCATCATGGCCCACCCCGGCTGGCCCTGGGTCGACGAGACCACCGCCGTGGCCTTGCACAAGGGCAATGTGTACTGGGAGATGTCGGGCTGGGCGCCCAAGCACTTCCCGGGCAACCTGAAGGTGGACATCCGGGGCCGGCTGCAGGACAAGATCATGTTCGGCAGCGACTACCCCAGCCTGCCCTACGAGCGCATCCTGCGCGAGTGGGACGAGCTGGGCTACAAGCCCGAGGTGATGGAAAAGATCATGCACGGCAATGCCGAAAGGGTGCTGGGCCTGTGAACATGGATGCCTATCTTTGCGACGGCGTGCGAACGCCGATCGGCCGCTACGGCGGCGCACTCTCGGGCCTGCGCACCGACGACCTCGGCGCCATCCCGATCCAGGCGCTGCTGGCGCGCCACCCTTCGCTGGACCCGGCGCTGATCGACGAGCTGATCTACGGTTGCGTCAACCAGGCCGGCGAAGACAACCGCAACGTGGCGCGCATGAGCGCGCTGCTCGCGGGCCTGCCGGTGGAGGTGCCGGCGGTCACCGTCAACCGGCTGTGCGGCTCGGGCCTCGAAGCCGTGGCGCAGGCGGCGCGCGCGCTGCACGCGGGCCAGGCGGGGATCGCCGTCGCTGGCGGCGTGGAAAGCATGAGCCGCGCGCCGCTGGTGATGCCCAAGCCCACGGCCGCGTTCTCGCGCCACGCCGAGGTGCACGACTCCACCATCGGCTGGCGCTTCGTGAACCCGCGCATGGAGGCGCTGCACGGCGTGGACAGCATGGGGGAGACGGCCGAAAACGTGGCCCGGGAACACCGCATCTCGCGCGCCGACCAGGACGCCTTCGCGCTGCGCAGCCAGCAGCGCGCGGCGGCGGCCCAGCAGTCGGGTGTGCTCGCACAAGAGATCGTGCCGGTGTCCGTGCCCGGCCGCAAAGGTGCGGTCACGGTGGTGAGCGTGGACGAGCACCCGCGCGCCGACACCACGGCCGACAGCCTGGCCGCGCTCAAGCCCGCGTTCCGCCAGGGCGGCACCGTCACCGCCGGCAACGCCTCGGGCGTGAACGACGGCGCGGCCGCGCTGCTGATGGCCAGCGAGGCGGCGGCGCAGCGCCACGGCCTGCGGCCGCTCGCGCGCATCGTCGGTTGCGCGAGCGCCGGCATCGCGCCGCGCGTGATGGGCTTCGGCCCCGTGCCCGCGGTGCACAAGCTGCTGGCGCAGACCGGCCTGCGGATGCGCGATTTCGACGTCATCGAACTCAACGAAGCCTTCGCGGCCCAGGGCCTGGCCGTCACGCGCGCGCTCGGCCTGCCCGACGACGCACCGCACGTGAACCCGAACGGCGGCGCCATCGCCTTCGGCCACCCCCTGGGCATGAGCGGCGCGCGCCTGGTGCTCACCGCGGCGCGGCAGCTGCAGCGCAGCGGCGGGCGCTACGGCCTGGTCACCATGTGCGTGGGCGTGGGCCAGGGCGTGGCCATGGCGATCGAACGCACGGGAGACACGCCATGAACGACCGACCCATCCGCCTCGAGCGGCGCGGCCATGTCGCGCTGCTCACCCTCGACCGGCCGGACACGCGCAACGCCCTGAGCGGCGAAGCCATGTTCGCGGCGTTCGAGCAGACCTTCGCCGCACTGAACGCCGACCTGGGCGTGCGCGTGGCCATCCTCACCGGCGCGGGCACGGCCTTCTGCTCGGGCGGCAACGTGGCCGAGATGCGCGACCGCACCGGCATGTTCGCCGGCTCGCCCGAGCAGATCGCCCAGGGCTACCGCGAGGGCATCCAGCGCATCCCGCGCGCCTTCGAGTCGCTGCAGGTGCCCATCATCGCGGCGGTCAACGGCCCGGCCATCGGCGCCGGCAACGACCTGGCCTGCATGTGCGACCTGCGCATCGCATCGACCAGCGCGCGCTTCGCCGAAAGCTTCGTCAAGGTCGGCATCATCCCCGGCGACGGTGGCTGCTGGCTGCTGCCGCGCGTGATCGGTCACGCGCGCGCGGCCGAGATGGCGCTCACGGGCGACACCATCGACGCCGAAGAGGCCCTGCGCTTCGGCCTGGTCTCGCGCGTGGTCGCACCCGAGGCGCTGCTCGACGAGGCGTTCCGCCTGGCCGGTCGCATCGCGGCCAACCCGCCGCAGGTGCTGCGCTGGACGCGCCAGCTGCTGCAGCAGGCCCGCACCGGCACGCTGGACGAAGCGCTGATCGCCGCCGGCCGCCTGCAAGGCCTGGCCCACCACACGGCCGACCACGCCGAGGCGGTGGCCGCGTTCTTCGAGAAGCGCGCGCCCACGTTCACAGGCGGTGCGGCATGAGCGAGCCCATCCTGCTGGAAGAACGGCCCTTCGAGGGCGTGGCCCTGCTGCGCCTGAACCGCCCCGAGGTGTTCAACGCGCTCAACCTGGCCTTGCGCCACGCGCTGGCCGAGGCCTTTCGCCGGCTGGACACCGACCCCTCGGTGCGTGTGCTGGTGCTGGCCGGCGGCCCGCGCGCCTTCTGCGCGGGCGCCGACCTGAACGAGTACGTGGACGCCACGCCCATGGACCTGCTGGCGCGCCGGCACGACCTGCTCTGGGGCCCCATCGCCGCCTGCCGCAAACCGGTGATCGCGGCGGTGCGCGGCCACGCGCTGGGCGGCGGCTGCGAACTGGCCCTGCACGCCGACCTGATCCTGGCCGGGCGCAGCGCGCGCTTCGGTCAACCCGAGGTGAAGGTGGGCATCATGCCCGGCGGCGGCGCCACGCAGCGGCTGACGCGCGCGCTGGGCAAGTTCGGCGCGATGAAGCTGCTGCTGCTCGGCGAGCCGATCGGCGCGGAGGCCGCCCTGCACGGCGGCCTGGTGGCCGAGGTGCTCGACGACGACGCCGTGGACGCCACCGCCCTGGCACTGGCGCAACAACTGGGCGAACTGCCGGCGGTGGCGCTGCGCCTGATCAAGGAGTCGGTGCTGATGGCGATGGAGACACCGCTGTCGGCCGGCCTGGAGTACGAGCGCAACGCTTTCCAGACCGCCTTCGCCAGCCCCGACAAGCACGAGGGCATGCGCGCCCGGCTGGACAAGCGGCCCGCGCGGTTTTCCCGCTAGGGGCGCAGCCCCTCGTTCGCCTCGCGCCGGTTCACCTCGTGGAACAGGCCGCGCAGCCAGCGGTTGGCCGGGTCGTGTTGCATGCGGCGGTGCCAGAACTGCTGCACGTCGATCACCGGCACCGCGAAGGGCAAGGCGATGCGGCGGATCGCGATGTGGCGCTCCATCACGGTCGCGATGTCCTCCGGCACCGTGGCCACCAGGTCGGTGCCGGGCAGCAGCGAGAGCAGGCTCATGAAGTGCGACAGCTCCAGCGTCACGTGGCGCTGCCAGCCCTTGTCGTCGAGGTAACGGTCCAGCAGGTGCTCGCGCCCGTCGGGCCGCACCACCACGTGCCGCGCCGCCAGGTACTGCCGCTGCGTCATTCGCTCCACGACTGGCCCGGCGTGCGCGCAGGTCACGCAGGCGTAGGAGGTCTTGAACAGCGCCTGCTGGAAGAAGCCGGCCTTGTGCAGGTCGGGGAAAAAGCCCACGGCCAGGTCGCCCTCGCCCGACTCCAGCGCCTCGGCGGCGGCGAAGCGCGTGCGCGCCGTGGCCCGCAGGCGCACCTGCGGCGCCTCCTGCCGCAGCCGCCGCAGCACGCCGGGCAGGAAGGCCACCTCGCCGATGTCGGGCGTGAGGATGGTGAAAGTGCGCTCGGCCCGCGCGGGGTCGAAGCTGGCCTTCTGCAGGATCTCGGCGTTGATCGCCTCCACCACCCGGTGCACCGCGGGCGCGAGCTCCATGGCGCGCGGCGTGGGCTTCATCTGCGCGCCGGCGCGCACGAACAGCGCGTCGTCGAACACGGTGCGCAGCCGCGCCAGCGCCGCGCTGGTGGCCGGCTGGCTCAGGCCCAGGGCTTCGCCCGCGCGGCCCACGCTGCAATGCCGGGCCATGGCGTCGAACACCACGAGCAGGTTCAGGTCCACGGTTCGAATATCCATGGCATGGATTCTATGAATCCATGGAGGCGTCTGGTCATCCATGGCGTTGATCCCTAGCATCCGCTGCGGATTCATCCCAACACCATCGGCACCGCACGCACGGCGCCCAGGAGACAAGACCATGAAACGCAGAGACTTCGCGGGAGCCGCGCTCCTCTTGCCGCTGGCCGGCGCCTTGCACGCGCAGACCCCGGCCTGGCCGCAGCGGCCGGTGAAATTCATCCTGTCGCAGCCGGCCGGCGCCGGCCCCGACATCCTGGCGCGCTACCTCGGCGAGCAGCTCGCCCGCCTGTGGAACCAGGGCGTGGTGGTGGAGAACCGCCCGGGCGGCCAGAACGTGATCGGCGCGCAGGCCGCCGCGCGCTCGGCCGCCGACGGCTACACCTTCTACTACGCCACCACGGCCGCGATGGTGACCAACGCCTTCACCTTCAAGGCCCTGCCCTACGACCCGGTGAAGGACTTCGCGCCGGTGCGCCTGGTGGGCCGCAGCCCCTTCGTGATCGCCACCAGCAGCGCCGCGCCGTTCAAGGACCTGGCCCAGGCCCTGGCCGCCGCCAAGGCGCAGCCGGGCGCCGTCACCATCGGCACCGAAGGGCCCAAGACCTTCTCCGGCATGCTGGCCGACAGCGTGGCTGTCAAGGGCGGCGTGAAGCTCAACCACGTGTCGTACACCAAGGGACCGGAAGCAATCCAGGACCTTATCGGCGGCCGCATCCAGCTGGTGTGCCTGCCCGACGCGGCGCTCACCGCCTTCATCAAGAGCGGCCAATTGCGCGCGCTGGCGATCAGCACCGCGCAGCGCCAGCCCGACATGCCCAACGTGCCGGCGCTCGCCGAGACCTTCCCCGGCTTCGAGTACACCGGCTGGAACGGCCTCTTCGCGCCCGCCGGCACGCCGGCCGACGTGGTGGCCCGCGTGAACCGCGACCTGGAGACCGTGCTGCGCCAGCCCGAGGTGGCGCAGCGCCTGCAGGCCCTGGGCTCGCTGGCCGAGCCGAAGATGTCGGTGCCCGAGTTCGAGGCCTTCATGCGCGGCGAGCACGAGCGCTGGCGCGAGGTCATCAAGTCCCTCGGCATCACGGCGGAGTGAACGGAATGAGCGGCGTGGCGGCACGGGCTTCCTGCACCTGCGGCGGCATCGACGTACACGCGCACGTCGTGCCCGAGAACTTCCCGACCTACATCGGCCGCAGCATGCCGGCCGACTGGCCGTCGATGGCGCCGGCGCAGCCCTGCCACCGCCACGTGATGATCGCGGGCAAGAACTACCGCACCGTGTCCGACCGATGCTGGGACGTGGCCAAGCGCTTGCAGGACCTGCCCGGCATGGGCCTGGCCCTGCAGGTGATGTCGCCCATGCCCGAGCTGCTGTCGTACTGGATGCCCGCGGCCGATGCGCAGCAGCTGCTGCGCTTCCTCAACGACCAGATCGCCGCCATGGTGGACGCCGGCGGCGGCCAGCTGGCCGGCCTGGGCGCGGTGCCGCTGCAGGACGTGGACCTCGCCATCCGCGAGCTGGAGTACGCGGTGAAGGCGCTGGGCTTCGCGGGCGTGGAGGTGGGCAGCAACATCAACGGCGTGCCGATCGGTGCACCGGTGTTCGACCCCTTCTTCGAGGCCTGCGAGGCGCTGGGCGCGGCGGTGTTCGTGCACGCCATCCGCCCCGCCGGCATGGAGCGCCTGGTGGGCCCCGCGCCCCTGCAGCAGGTGATCGCCTACCCCGGCGACGTGGGCCTGGCCGCCGCCTCGGTGATCACCGGCAACCTGCTGGTGCGCCGGCCGAAGCTGCGCATCGCCTTCAGCCACGGCGGCGGCACGCTGGCTTCGCTGCTGCCGCGCCTGCAGCAGGGCTGGGGCGTGTTCCCGGCGCTGCGCGACAGCGTGCTCGAAGCCCCGGCCGAGCAGGCGCGCCGCCTGTTCTACGACACCCTGGTGTTCGACACGCCCACGCTGCGCCACCTGGTGGCCAGCTTCGGCGACACGCAGCTCATGGTGGGCACCGACCACCCCTTCAACTTCCATGACCACACGCCGGTGCAGCGCATCGAGGCCGCTGGCTTCGATGCCGACACCACCGCGCGCCTGGTGCACCAGAATGCCGAGCGTTTCCTCGGCCTGCCGCACAAGAAAGTGAGCACCCCATGAGTTCCCCCTGGATCGAGGCCGTGCGCAGCGTGGCCCTGAACGTGCCCGACCTGGCGCAGGCCGAAACCTTCTACACCGAGGTCTGGCGCCTGAGCGTGGCGCACCGAAGCGAGCAGGCGATCTGCCTGCGCGGCACCGGCAGCGACCACCACCTGCTCGCGCTGCACGCGGGCGGCCCGGTGCCGCAGATCCGCCAGGTCACGCTGCGCGCGCGCAGCCTCGACGCGCTGCACGCCGTGGCCGAGGCCGTGCCGCGCGCGGGCGGCACCCTGCTCTCGCCCATCGGCCCGCTCGATCACGAACCCGCCGGCGGCACCGGCCTCACGCTGCGCGACCCGCACGGCCGCGTGATCCAGGTGGTGCACGGCGATGCGCGCGGCGAAGACACCGGCCCGCAGCGCGACCAGCCCGCGCGGCTCACGCACGTGGTGCTCAACAGCCACGCGGTGGACGACACGCAGCGCTTCCTCACCGAGGCCCTGGGCTTCACGCTGGCCGACCGCACCGTGGCCATTGCCTTCATGAACTGCAACCACGACCACCACACGCTCGCGGTGGGCGTGGCCGACAACGATGCGCTCAACCACATCGCCTTTCTGATGCCCGACGCCGACTCGGTGATGCGCGGCGGCGGCCGCATGAAGGACGCCGGCCACCCCATCGAATGGGGCCCCGGCCGCCACGGCCCCGGCAACAACCTCTTCAATTACTTCATCGACCCCTTCGGCATCGTCATCGAGTACACGGCCGAGGTCGAGCAGGTGGACGACAGCTACGTGCCACGCGGCCCGGCGGAATGGAAATGGCCGCCCGGCCGCGTCGACCAGTGGGGCATCTCGCCGCCGCCCGGCGCCACGCTCAAGGAAGCGCAGCGCCGCGTGCTGTTCGCCCCCATGCCCTGAACCCGTTTTTTTCTCCGCAACCTGACCGCACCATGAAATTCACCACCTACCTGCGCGATGGCGCGCCCCGCCTGGCCGTCGTGAACGGCGCCGACTTCGTCGACCTGCACGACGCCCAGCCCCAGGTGCCCGCCGACCTGCGCGCCGCGCTCAAGGCCGGCGTGGACCTGCCCGCCGCCGCCCAGGCCGCGCTGGCCGGGCACTTCAAGCGGCAGTCGCTTGCCGGTGCCGCGCTCGCGCCGCTGGTGCCCGAACCCGGCAAGACCATCTGCCTGGGCCTCAACTACTTCGACCACGCCAAAGAAGGCGGCCGCGAGAAGCCCGACTACCCCTGGTTCTTCTACCGCGGCAGTTCCTCGCTGATCGCGCACGGCGACGCGGGCGTGGTGCCCCGCGTCTCCGGCAAGTTCGACTACGAGGCCGAGCTCGCCGTCGTCATCGGCCGCACCGTGCCGCGCCACACCACGCAAGCGGATGCGCTGCAATACGTGTTCGGCTACAGCTGCTTCAACGACATGAGCGTGCGCGACTACCAGAAGCGCACGCCGCAATGGACC
>Ga0247822_10000106_pt1 | contig 35133 bp, 32 predicted proteins | sample 13C_Cellulose_Da_FD_192423 | JGI IMG/M metagenome (GOLD analysis project Ga0247822, IMG submission 192423) | Soil microbial communities from agricultural site in Penn Yan, New York, United States - 13C_Cellulose_Day30 | ecosystem: Environmental > Terrestrial > Soil > Agricultural land | place...
CCGAGATCAGCGAATGGACCTGATCTGCCAGCCTGACGCCTCTCGGGCGAGGGTGGCCGTGAACTGCACCGGCAGGTGCTCGGTGCGGCGATTCTCGGGGCTGAAGAACTCGTATTCGCCACTGACAGCGGCCGTCGCTTCCGAACCGACGACGTTCAGCGAGCCCACGCGCAGCAGCACGCGCAGCCTTTGCAGCTGCCGCATCTGCGAGACTTGGGCTTCCTGTTCTGGCGTGATGCCGGGGTAGATGGCGCGCACTTCGGAGAGTTGGCTGGATTCCAGCGCGCGCGCGTAGCGCTGCACCGTGGCCTCCACGGCGGCACGGCTCTCCGCTGGCGTGGGCTCCCGAGGCGTGGCAGGCGCAGGTGGCGGCGGCTCCGCGGCGCGGCGCTCTGCCTGCGCCGGCACATTCGCGTTCTGCGCGACCTCCGCTGGCGTGACGCGCACGCTCACCGTTTCCTCGCGGCCGTCGGCCATGGCGGCGATCACGGTGGAGCCCGCGCCGACCGCCGTCACGACGCCATCCGTGACGGTCGCCACGCGAGGATCCGCCGTGCGCCAGCTGACGGCGCTGGGCACCGGGCGTCCGCCGGCGTCGCGAGGCGTGGCGACGAGCCGGGTGCTGCCTCCGACGGTGAGCGTGGCCGACGCGGGCGCCACTCCGAGTGACGCCGCACGAGCGGGGAGCACGTCTACGGAAACGCTGCGCGAGACGCCGCCGGCCTGCGCCCTGATGGTGACCTCGCCCGGCGCGTGCGCAGTGAGCCGGCCGGCGGGCGTAATCCTGGCTCGAGCGGCGTCGCTGCTCGTCCAGGCGATCGCGCGGCCGGAGAGTACGGAGTCTCCGGCCGCGAGCGCGATGGCGCGCAGCGTGGCCGACTCACCGACAGAGAGCGACGCTGGCGCGCTGGTGATGCGCAGCGCGGCGACGGGCGCGGTGTTGGCTTCGGCGGACCGCTGCGTTTCTGGCGCGCTCGGCTGCGTCGTCTGCGCGGGGGGCGGGGGAGTTACGAGCGGCGTTGCGCCGGTGGGCTCCGGCTCGGGCCCGGGTGCGCTCGCGCGGTCCCACGGGCGCAGGACCAGCAGCAACGCCGCCGCCGCGAGGCCGACGGCGAGCGCCGCGTACACTGGACCGCGCCGCCTAGAGCTCGCGCCTGATGTCGCTGGTTGTGCCGTCGATGCGGCGGGCGTCGCGGGTGGCGGCGGCTCAGGCACCGGCTCCCGCATCGTCGCGCGCGAGCGCGGCGGCATCGGGCTCGCCGGCGTGCTGACGCGCCTGAGCAGCGAGACGTTCTCGCCCGCGCGCGCGAGTCCCATCAGTTGCGAGCGCAGCGGGTCGTCGTACGCGAGCGAGACGGTGCCGACGGCCTCGACGGCGGCTTCCATCGTCGGGAATCGGTGGGCGGGATCCTTTGCCAGCATGCGGAGCACCGCATCGCTGAGGCTCGGCGGGCAGTCGGCTCGCAGGTCGGTGAGCGGCGCCGGGGCCTCGTGCAGGTGTTTGTACAGGAGCCCGACCATGCTGTCCGCCTCGAACGGCACCTTGCCGGTGATCAGCTGATACGCGACGACGCCGAGCGAGTACTGGTCGGAGACACCGCTGACCTCGCCGGCCGAACACTGCTCGGGGCTCATGTAGGTCGGCGTGCCGATCATGGCACCGGTCATCGTGAGGCCACGCGCGTCGCCCACCTTCGCGATGCCGAAGTCGGTCACCACCGGCTGGCCCTCCACGTCGATCATCAAGTTGGCCGGCTTGATGTCGCGGTGCACGACGCCACGGCGGTGCGCATAGCCGAGCGCCTCGCCGACCTTGGAGACGATCGACCGCACCATCGGGATCGGCAACTGTCCGAGCTCCCTGACGATGGCGTCGAGCGGCCGGCCCTCGACGAACTTCATGACGAAGTAGACGAGGTTCTCGGCCGTGCGCACGGCGTAGATGGGGATGATGTGCGGATGGCTCAGTTGCGCCGCGGTGCGCGCCTCGAGCCGGAACCGCTCGATCATGTCCGCGCCCTCGAGCAGCGACGGCAGCATCACCTTGAGGGCGACCTTCCGGTCGAGCTGGATGTCGTGGGCGAGGTAGACGGTGGCCATGCCGCCGCGCCCGAGCTCGGCGAGGATCTCATACTCGCCGAGGGCCGCGTGCCGCACTCGCGCGAGCAGTTCGTCATGCATCGCCTGCGTGGCGGTGAACTGCCGTGTCGGCACGTTCCCCTGCTCCGAGGAGACGTCGGCGCCGCAGTTCGCGCAGAAACGGGACCCCGGCCGGACGGGGGCGTGGCACCGCTGGCAGACCATCGAGGTCGGCATCATTCAACCCTGCCCAGCGCTCGCGTTGTCGTCGGCGTCGGCAGCGGACGCGTAGCGGGAGACGATGAACTCGATGCCCGGCGCCACGGCGACGCGCCATGCGTCCTCCACCGCCGGCGTGCACGCCGCGTCGTACTCGCGCACCGTCTCGATGAGGCTGTCCACGAAATACTCGTGGAGCGCCGGAGCGATGTCGAGGTCGCGCGAGGAGTGGCGTTCGGCGATGCGCGCCAGCAGCATGGGATTCGGGCGCCGGCCGAAGCTGAGAAGCAGCCCGATGCCGTGCTGGAGCAGCCTGTTCTGCCGCTCGAAGTCGGTGTTCGCGAACTTCTCCCGCACGGCCGGGTCCGCGCGCAGCAGGCGATGATAGAACGCCTGGAAGAAAGGCTCCCCTTGGCAGCGACGATAGCTGTCCTCGGCGAGCTGGATCTCACTGACGAGCGGCCGTCCTGTGGATGCCATGGCGCAGGCCCTCCTGCGAACGCGGTCGGCGCGTTCCCATTAATGGAAAGCGCGGGTCCACAGTATGGCGGTTCCCGCCGCGGAGCGCGAGGGAGCGTGAACGCGAGGCAGCAGTGCGGAGCGCGGGTGCCGCGGAACTACGTGCGGGTGAGCAGCTCCCGGACCTTCGACGTCAGGGTGTCCGGCGTGAAGGGCTTCTCGAGGTAGGCGCTGTCCTCCGAGAACCTGCCCTTCTGCTCGATGGCGTCGCGGCTGTACCCGGAAACGAACAGCACGCGCAGGTGCGGCCGATTGGCGCGCATCGCCTCGGCGAGCTCCGGGCCGCTCATGCCGGGCATCACCATGTCGGTGACGACGAGGTCGACGTCGTCGCGCTGAGCGGCGAGGAGGGCCAGCGCCTCGCGACCATCGCGCGCCTCGAGCACCGTGTAGCCGGCGCGAGTGAGGATGCGACGCGCCACGAGGCGCACGAGCTCCTCGTCCTCGACGAGCAGGATGCGTTCGTGTCCGGTGGCGATCCGGATGCTCGCCGGCGGCGCCACTTCCGCCACCACATCAGCCGCGTTCGCGTCCTTGCGCGGCAGGTGGATCTGGAACGTGGTGCCCACGCCCGGCTGGGACGAACAGCTGATGTAGCCGAGCGCCTGCTTGACGATGCCGTAGACGGTGGAGAGCCCCAAGCCGGTGCCGTGGCCGATCTCCTTCGTCGTGTAGAACGGCTCGAAGATGTGGCCGAGCATGGCCGGCGACATCCCCACGCCGGTGTCGCTGACGGAGAGCACGACATACCGGCCGGGCTCGATGGTGGCGCCATCCGGCTGGTGCGGCCCTCCGGAGCAGATCTCGGCGTTCGTCGTCGAGATGGTGATCGTCCCGTTGCCCTCGATGGCGTCGCGGGCGTTCACGACGAGGTTCGTCAGCACCTGCTCCAGCTGTCCGGCGTCCGCCTCGACCATGCCGATCGAGGCATCGAGGTCGAGGCGGATCGCGATGTCCTCGCGCACCAGCCGGCTGAGCATCTTCTGGATGCCGGTCACGACGGCATTGACGGAGAGGACCCGCGGCTGGATGACCTGCTGGCGGCTGAACGCGAGCAGCTGCCGCGTCAGCGCGCCGGCGCGCGCCGCGGCGTTCTTGATCTCGAGCAGGTCGTCGTGGCGCTCCTCGCCCTCCGGCGCGTCCTGGAGCAGCAGGTCGCTGTAGCTCGTGATGGCGGTGAGCAGGTTGTTGAAGTCGTGTGCCACGCCGCCGGCGAGTTGCCCGATGGCCTCCATCTTCTGGGCCTGGCGAAACTGCGACTCGAGCCGCTTGTGCTCGGTGATGTCGATGAGGTTGAGCACGGCGCCGCCGGCGCGGTCGTCGGGGTCGTGGAGCGCTGCCAGCGAGACCGTCGCGTCCACCGTCGCACCGTTCTTGTGGTGGTACCAGGTGGTGAACGCCGGAAAGGAGTGCGTGTTGAGGATCGCGGTCCAGCGCTCGATGAATCGATCCTGCCGCTCCGCCGGGACGATCTCCATGAACGACCTGCCGATCATCTCCCGCGCGCTCCAGCCGAGCATTCGCTCGGCGGCGCCGTTCCAGCGCGTGATGGTCGCCTGCATGTCGACGGTGACGATCGCGACCGGCGACTCATCGACCACCGCGGCGAGCATCCGCTGCGACCGTCGAAGCTCCTCGGCGGCCTCGCGTTCCTCGGCCTCGGCGGCCTCGGCGATGGTGCGCGCCCGTTCGGCCGCCGCAAGTGCGCCGGTCAGTTCCCGATTGGCGATCTCCAGCTCGAAAGCCTGCCTTTGCAGCTCGACCGCCTGTTCCTCCAGCTGCGACGCCTGTGCCTCGAGCTGCGAGACGACGACGGAGTCGTCGGTCACCTTCACGCCGATGATGGAGAGGATGAAGGCCGGCGCCCCGCGCTCGTCCCGGACGAGGGATCTCCGAAGGCGTGTGTGGACCGAGGTGCCGTCGGCGTGCAGCCGGCGCTGCTCGAGAAAGAGCGATTCGGACTCGCCGGCGAGAAGCCGGGCGGTCCCGGCGGCGTCCGGCGCGACGTCTGACGGATGCAGCGAGAGGTGGAGCGGCTGGCCGATCAATTCCTCCCGCGGTCGCCCCAGAAGCTGGCAGAGCCGCGGGTTCACATCCATCACCCGCCCGTCCAGTGACGAACACGCGATGCCGACCAATGCCTGGTCATAGGCGGCTCGGTGCAGGACCGACAGGTCCACGGAGTTGAGGGACGGCATCCTCTCCAGCATCGGCAGGTGACATCGAGAACCTGAGCTGGCGATATCGCGCCGGGCTCGTCCCGACGATGCGCCGGAAGACGTTGGTGAAGTGCGCCTGGTCGCAGAAGCCGGCCCGCAGCGCGATCACCGAGATGCGCTCGGCGGTCGTCGCCAGCTCCCGCGCCGCCCACTCGACGCGAAGCAGGCGCACTCGCACGCCCACCGACACGCCGAAGGCGGCTCGGTATGCGCGCGAGAGCGTGGAGGGGTCCACGCCGACGTCGCGCGCCAGCTGCGAGAGCGACAGCGACTCGGCGAACGATGCATGCACCCGTTCGTCGGCTTGGCGGAGCCACGCCGGCATGCTGTACGAGGCCTCGGATGTGTGCCGTTCGCGCGCGAGCCGGCCGAGCAGCTCGAGCAGCAGGCCTTCCACCACGATACCCGCGGCGTCGTCGCCCGTGGCGAGCTCGGCGAGCACGCGGTCGAACACCGGGGCCACGCCGGCGCCCGGGAGGAAGAGTTCGCCATCGAGCAGACGGAGAACGGCGGTGGATTCCGCGAAGCGAGCGCGATCTATGTCGACGCGGATTCCTTGAGCCTCGGCGTGGGGAAAGCGGTTGGAGTGGGTCTCGCCGGCGGCCGTGAGCTTGAGCGTGCCGGTGACACAATCGAGCGACCGGCCCTTCGAGTACTCGGTGAAGCGGCCGTTCAGCACGTAGCAGAGGGTCGGGTCGGCGTGCGCGTGCGCCGGCAGCACGGAGCCCGCCGCGTGCACGCCGGCCGAGATGTCGAACCCCGGCACTCGCAGGCCCAGTGCGTTCAGGTTCTGCCTCTTCCTTGCCGTTTCGTACAACGGTGCCTCCCGGCTGCAAGAGCCTCGTTGCCACATGGGCTACCCTCCAGCCGGAAGCGCGCGTCACCAGTGATCACCGGTAAAGGGACGCGCGCAACGCGACGTCCGGAGGTAGCGATGAGGGCACTAATGAGGTCGGGCTCGAAAAAAATCCCAGCTAGCGCGCGCGCATTGCTCGTGGCGGCCACTGCGTGCCTGGTGCTGGGTTGCTCAGGGTCGGGCGGTGACGGCGGAGAAGGTCCGGCGGGTCCCGGCCCAAACCCCGTGAATGATCCGGTCAGCCCGCCCGCGGCCAGCGCGAGCGTCGCGATGACGATGACGGGTGACGGCTACGGCGCCGAGGCGGGACGCTTCTCTCCGGCGAACGTGACCGTGACGCCCAGTGGCACCGTGACGTGGTCGAACGCGACGAGCGTCGTTCACAACGTGACGTTCACGACCGCCGGCGCACCGGAGAACATTCCCAACATGGCGAACGGAGCGGCCCAACGGGTCTTCCCGACGGCCGGGACGTTCGGCTTCCATTGCACCAACCATGCGGGGATGGAAGGGACCGTGACGGTGCGGAACTGAGGTCGTTCAGCGTGTCCAGATGAGGATGGAGCCGCAGCCGCTCGACGAACTCGAGAACTGCACCGGGACTTCGATCTTGCGCGGGTAGACCTCGAGCCGCTTCGCTTCGCGCATCATGACCCGAAGCTCCCACGGGTCGATGAACGGTTGCGGAGAGCCATCCACGAGGATGTTGGGAATGCAGAACAGCTGGCCGGGCTGGGGGGCGGCCGCGTGCATCATCGGCATGGGGTCCGAGCCGACCGAGCTAAGGGACATCGGGAACACGCCGGGCACGCGCGCCCAAAACGAGACGTCGGACGCTGCCGCCTTGATCTCCTTGTCCGTGTAGAACGAGCCAAAGCCCATCTTGCGACGCGCCTCGTATGCGCGGTCGACCGGCTCGGGAGGCTTGCCGGTAATCGCGACCCTGGGCAGCTCGGTCGGCAGGCGCGAAAGCTCGATCTCCAGCACGGTCTCCGCGCCTGGATTCACGTCGTGTACCTCGAGCGCAGGCGAGAGACCTATGCCGCGCGCGACGATGGTCTGCGAGCCAGCCGGCGCGCCAAGGATTAGTGCGCGTCCGTCGCCGTCGGTCACTGCCGACGCTGACGTCCCACGCACGCCGACGACGGCCCGGCGCACGGGGCGTCCGCGCTCGTCCCTCACGCGGGCGCGAATCCGGCCGGAACCCGGCGGTCGTGCGACCAGCGTGGTGTCATCCACGAGTTCGGTGTCATTGACGAGTGCGGCGCTGTCGGAAGTGCTCACCACGGCGTCGTGCCGCGCGATCACCTCACCGTCGAGCGAGAGGTGCAGCATGCCGGTGGCCTGCCGTCCCGCGCTCACGCGCATGGAGACGGCGATGTCGTTGGGGATCCCGCAGAGGACGAAGCGGCCATCAGCGCCGGTGGAGTCGGCCACGAATCGCTCGAGCTGCCGCGCGACGCCGCTGGTGATCGAGACCTCGTACCAGCGCACGCTGGCGATGGCGCCGCGCAGGTTCGAATGGTCCTCCGCCGACCGCGCGACGCCGAAGACGACCGCCGAAGCCGGTGCCAGGGGCGCAGCGCAGAGCTGGGCGGCCATGGCGCTGAGCGATGGCATGCCAAGCCGAACGTCGGTCGCGCGACCGTCCGTGACCGAGGCCGCGACCACCGGAGCGCTGATCTCGAGCGAGTCGAGCGATGGGTGAAAGAACCCCACCTCATACTGTCCAGCGGGCACGTCGCGGATGGTGAAGCGTCCGCGTCGGTCGGAGGTCGCCGTGCGTGACAAGCCCTTCACGACGACTTCGGCGCCTGCGATCGGCTCCATCGTGCGAAGTGAGTCGAATACCACTCCACGGAGCGTGCCCTGCGCGGAGAGCATGGTGGGTGCGACAGCCAGATAGCCGGTGAGGGCGGCGACGGCAGCGAAGGCGGCGGGAACGGCGTGAGCGAGCGCTGGCACGAGCCGCATGGATCCTCGCAAGAAGGGGGCGACGGTCGCGGGTTCACCCTCGAGAAATCGGCACGACCGCGAGACGATACACCGCTCGTTGAAAAGCGGCCATCGAGGCGGACCTGTCGGCCCAGCCGACGCGTCCCTCGGCACCGATCATGCCCCGAGTCGCGATGCCGGTGCTTCCCGCGGCGGTGGGACTCCTCGCACCGACCGGCGGTACTCAGACTGTGCCCCCATTTCCGCCGCTCCTCCTCGCGCTGACGTTCGCGGCGTTGGTCGTTGCGCTCACGGCGCTCGCCCGGCGGCTGCCGGTGCCGACGCCGATCCTCCAGGTGCTCGCCGGCGTGCTCGTCGCGCTCATGCCCGGCGTGGAGTTCCCGGAGCTCGAGCCGGAGCTCGTCTTCTTCGTCTTCCTGCCGCCGATCCTCTGGTCCGCGGCGTTCTTCACCTCGCTGCGCGACTTCCGCGCGAACCTCCGGCCGATCGGCTTCCTCGCGATCGGGCTCGTCATCGCGACGACCGCCGCCGTGGCGAGCGTGGCGCGCATGCTCTTGCCGGGCATCCCGTGGGCCGTCGCCGTGGCGCTCGGCGCAATCGTCTCGCCGCCGGACGCGGTGGCCGCGACCGCCATCGTAAGGCGGCTGCCGGTGCCGCGCCGCGTCATCACCATCCTCGAGGGTGAGAGCCTCGTCAACGACGCCTCGGCGCTCGTGCTCTACCGCACGGCCGTCGCGGCGGCGGTCACCGGCGTCTTCAGCTGGGGCGAGTCGATCGTGCGGTTCTTCATCGACGGTGGCGTCGGCGCATTCGTGGGGCTCGCCATCGGCTGGCTTCTCGTGGCGCTCATGCGCAGAACGCGCGACACGCTCGCCGAGGTGCTGCTCACCCTGACCGGACCGTACCTCGCGTGGGTCGTCGCCGAGTCGCTGCACGTATCGGCCGTGCTCGCCTGCGTCGCCGGCGGACTCTACTTGCGACAGCACCTGCCGACGATCGTCTCGCCGATGTCGCGCATCCAGGGCAAGGCGGTGTGGGACCTGTTCATCTTCTTGCTGAACGCACTGATCTTCCTGATCCTGGGCGCCGAGTTCGGCATGCTCGTGCGCGCGGTCCCCGCGGGTTCGCTCGGCGCGCTGGCCCGCACGGGCGCGGTCATCGGCGTGGTCGCGATCGTCGTTCGCGTGGCCTGGGTGCCGGTGAGCACCTTGCTGCCGCGCGCGCTCAGCGCCGAGGTGCGGCGTCGCAGCCCACTTCCACCGTGGCGACCGGTGGCGCTCGTCTCGTGGACGAGCATGCGCGGCATCGTCTCCCTGGCGGCGGCGCTCTCGCTGCCGCGGGCGCTGGCCGACGGCACGCCGTTCCCGTTCCGCACGGAGATCATCCTCATCACCCTGTGCGTGATCCTCATGACGCTGGTGGTGCAGGGGCTGACGCTGGCTCCGCTGATCCGCTGGATGGCGTTCGCGCCCGAGCACGCGCACGTCGACGAGGCGCGACTGGCGCGCCGCGAGGCCCTGCGCCGCGCAGCCGAGACGCTCGCGGAGCTCGCGCGGGAGCCGGCGGTCGACCGCCACGATGTGGACTGGCTGCGGGCCGAACTGCTTGAGCGCTTGCGCGATACCGAGCGGCCGGGCGGCAGCGAGGCAGGGCGCCGGCGGCTTCGACTCGCGCTGATCGATTCCGAGAGGCGGATGCTCGTGCGCCTCCGAAACGAGGACGCGATCTCCGACGAGGTGCTGCGCGAACTCGAACTCGAGCTCGACCTCGCGGCTATCCGCGCGGGTGGGGAGTGAGTTCCGCCGGAGCGGGGAGCCGCGTCGCGCCGTCATCAAGGCGCTCGGTGAGGCTGAGCCGCTCGACGTCGATGGCGACCGTGCCATCCGGCGCGCTGGTGAAGACGCTGGCGAACCGCACGTCCCACCGCACCTCATCCCAGAAATAGGAGGTGCGCGTGCGCACGCGCGTCGAGAAGGTCTCCTCGTGTGCGCTGACGGCGATCACGAACTCCGCCTCGGCCTCGGCCAGCGCCTCGGGCGTGATGCCTCGCAGCGGGCTGTGCGCGTCAATGGGATGCACGACCGTCCAGTGGAGCGTGAACAACTCGACGGTGTCGCGTTCGAGATCGAGCTCGTGGAACTGTCGCTCGCGCTTGCCGCCGAAGTCCTCGAACCAGATGAGCGTGAGGCGCACGCGCACGTCGCCGAGCTCGCCGGGCTGGAGGTTCACGAGGCGGAACATCAGGCCGCGCCCGCCCTCGTACGGCGCGACGATCACCGAGTCGCTGAACCGGATGCGCATGCGGGGGCGCGTCAGCCGCGCGATCATCAGCCCGCTCGCGCTGACGAAGAACGTCACGCCGACGATGGACTCGAGGATGACGAGCCAGTGCGCCGTGGCGCCGACGGCGTGGACGCCGTCCGTGCCGGTGGTGGTGAACACGCCGACGCTGAAGGCGAGCGCGCGCAGGAATGGATCGTTCAGGCCGAGCGCCTCGGTGCCGGAGAGCGCGCTCGAGCCGAGGGCGCGGTAGCCGAGCGCGAAGACGCCATTGAGCAACAGCACGCTGCCCACGAGCCAGGTGAGGAACTGCGGCCACCGCGCGTTCAGCGCGCGCAGGTAGAACCGCTCCGCCCACTGCGAGCCGAGGCCGTACTTGCGCGCGTTCGGCGTGCCGTCGCGCGAGAGGAACCGGCCGCGCACGGCGTTGGCCACCACGCGGCCGAACCCGAGGTCAACGGGCTCCGGTTGGTTATCGTCGGGCTGGGGATCGGGGTGGGACTGGGTGCTCACGGTGGCGCAGACGGTTGGGGCGTTGTACTGCGCCTGCCGCGCCGGGGGTCCGTCAGCGAGCGCCTACCAGCCACCCCCACCGCCGCCACCGGAGCTTCCACCGCCGCCACCACCGCCTCCTGAACCGCCGCTGCTTGGCTTCGGTACCGAAGCGCCCATCGCGCCGAACGCCGAGGCGAACGACGCGCTGGTGCCGCCGCCGGAGAATCCGCCCCCACCGCCGAAGCCTGTCCACGAGGACGACGCCGCGGGAGCGGACGAGCGTGACGAGCTCGTCATCGCGGGCGCATGGGCGGCGGCCGTGCGTGCGGCGCCGAACGCGCGGAACCACTTATCAATGTGCGGCCCGAGCCCGAAGGCGATGAGGTACGGGAACCACTCGTCGCGAAGCGCCGGCTTGTCGCGCCGGAGCTCGCGGCGAAAATGGTCGCGCGCCGCGGCCATCGACTTCCGCAGCGCGATGCGCTCGATGGATTGCCGCGCCATCGCCTGGTTGAGCACGCTGTTCGCGATGGCGAGGCAGAGCAGCGTGAGTCCGGCCAGCACGGGCGCACCGGCCCGGGAGGGCGGCGCGAGCAGCAGCCACGTCATCGCGACCACCATCGCGCCCAGCGGGAGGAGGAAGCGCAACGAGTGCACGCCGAGCCGTGCGACCCGGCGCCGCCAGAACGCCGCCTGCAGCAGCGAGAGGAGATAGACGGCGATGGCGATGCCCATCCCCGTGAGCGCCCGGGGCGTGTCCTGCGGCCGCAGCAACAGGCCGACGACGAGCGAGACGACGGCGACCACAAGGAGGGCAAGCGACACGCGGCGGGACGGCTTCGGCAGCGTCGTGCCGGTGCCGGGAGTCGCGTCGACGAGGATCGCGAGCGGCTTCCGGATCAGTGCCGACGGATCGAACCCCTTCGACTTGTAGTGCGTGCGCACCTTGGTCGTGTCGGTGTCCTCGCCGCTAACGAAGAGCCCGTCGATGAGCGCCCGCTCGTGGCCCGTGAAGCTGGAGCGCGGCTGGACGAGACGGAGATGCAGCACGTCGCGCGCGAAGAGGCCGCGGCCGCCCGTCCGCACGGAGCTGGTGACTTTGCCCTCCTGCACCAGCCGGGCGAGCGTGGCAGCGACCTCGGCGGCGCCGGTCGAGTCATCCCATGCGGAACCGACCACCTCGGGGAGGAATGCCAGCACGTTGGCGCCAAGCCAGGCTTCGTCGACGGTGCGTGCGGCGGGGAGCGGCGCGAATCTGCCGAGCGCGCGTTCGCGCTTGGCGAGGCGCAGGCCAAGCGGCAGCAGCGGCGCCAGTAGCAGCCCGGCCAGGAGCAGTCGCGCCGTACCGGAGGCGCCATAGTCCACCGCGGCAGGACGGCCGGCACCTCGCCAGGTGAGGGGCGCGTGAATCACGAAACCGGCGCCAGGCGCGAGATCGTGCCCGATGAAGCTGCCGCGGTTGGGGTCGGACAGCCGGCCGCGGAAATCGCCCGGCGGCGTCCATGCGCGGTCGAGCACGAGCTCGAGCGTGAAGCGGTCGATGCTTCCACTGCGGTCGGTGAAGGCGAAGTCGTGGTCGAGCAAGAAGCGGCCGTCCTCCATCGGCACCAGGATGTTGGACCACGTGTACTCGAGCACGTAGGTGATTGCGGTGCCGTTGAACGGTGGGTCCGACGGCAGGCGGCTGCGCCAGCGCAGGGTGTTCCCGTTCACCCAGTCGAACTGATCGACGTCCGAGAGATCGCCGGCGCGCAGTTCGACCTCGGCGCCGGTGGCGGAGTCGACACGCGCGATCCGGCTGAGCTCGAGTGCCTGGCCGCGGCGCACATTGAAGCTGCGCTCACCGCCGTTCCAGTCGCCGGTGAAGAGCGTGGTCTGCCGTTCCACCACCTGCAATCGACCGGCGCTGTCGAGGCGCGCCTCCACGGAAATGACGGGCCACGAGAGCTCGCGCGACTGGGCGGTGAGCGGCGCGGCCAAGGCGGCGGAGAGCAGGGCCGCGCGGATGACGCACGGTAGGACCGACGGGCGCTGCGGGCGGAAGTTCAACGCGGCGAACTCCTGGTGTGGCGTATTACGCGCCGGGGGTTGACCCTATACCATGATATAGAGTGTAGTCTACATCCAAGGTACGCAGAACTTACGGGTGCATCGTGGTCCGTGACCAGCGACGCCCCCTTGGAGGGAGTAATCGATGTCTTCACTGGACAGGGATATCGCCGGCAAGGCGCTCACGCTGACGCTGGCAGACCAGGTGGGAATCGTGCGACAGCGACTCGCCGCCGCCGGGGACCGCAGTGCGCTGACGATCGTCAAGCAGGGGTCGATGCGCGTCACGTTGGTGGCCCTCGCGGCCGGAGGCGTGCTGGAATCGCACCGTGCGGACGGACCGATCACGGTGCAGTTGCTGGAAGGTTCGCTCGAATTCGAGGCGGACGGGCGTGTGCATTCCCTGAAGCCGGGGTCGCTCTTTGCCCTCGCCAGTCTCGAGCCGCACCGCGTGACCTCAGCTGGCGGCTCCGTGTTCCTGCTTACCGTGGCGGTGGAGAAATGACCATCGGCGAGCTGGCGCGGAGGGCCCGCGTGAACGTGCAGACGGTACGGTACTACGAGCGGCGGGGACTGCTTGCGGAGCCGCCCCGGCGCGACTCGGGCTACCGCGACTACGACGAGGCCACGCTCGACCGCCTGCGGTTCATCCGGCGCGCGCAGGAACTCGGCTTCACGCTCACCGAGATCCGCGAGCTGCTGGAGATCCGGCTCGACCCGGAGACGACGGCGGCCGACGTGAAAGGGCGCGCGACCCGGAAGATCGAGGAGATCGATGCGAAGATGCATGACCTCGAACGCATCCGGCACGCACTCTCGCACCTCGCCGGGCAGTGCCGTGGCGGCCATGGCCCGACCGGCGACTGCCCGCTGCTCGAGGAGCTGGGAGCGATAAGGGAAGGCGAGACGGAGGCACCCGCCGCGCGATCGAATGGCCAGCTGGCCGCACATACTTCACACGCGAGGAGAGCACGATGACACAGCCGATGATGGCCGAGCTCGATTGCACGGAGTCCGTGGACACCGTGATGGAACGCTGGCCGGCGACCGCGCCGGTATTCGTCCGGTTCGGGGTGGACACCTGCTGCGGCGCCGGGGCGAGCATCGAGGAGGCGGCTCACCGCGATGGCGCCGACAAGACCGCGCTCTGCGCGGCGCTGCGTGAGGCGGTGGCGGCGGCGTAGCACGTGCTCCCGACCTCCGGCATACCTCCGCTCGCGCACTGGCGCGGCGTCTGGCGGGCGCTCGGCGCGACGGTGGATGACGCGCTCTATCATGAGGTGCTCGCGCGTTACCAGGCGCCGGATCGTCACTACCACACGACGCAGCATCTCGAGGAGATGTTCGCGCTCTGGCCGCTGGTCGAGCCGCTGGCGCGGCACGGCGCGGAGGTGCAGGCCGCGATCTGGTTCCACGATGCCGTGTTCGACGTGACACGCTCCGACAACGAGTCGCGCAGCGCCGAGTGGGTGCGTGCGGCGCTGCTCGCCGGCGGCGCCAGGGAGGTGGTGGCGGCGCGTGTGCATTCGCTGGTCATGGAGACGAGGCACGACGGAGAGCCCGAGCGCGCGGACGCGCAGGCGCTGGTGGACCTCGACCTCGCGATCCTCGGCGCCGACCCGGTGAGGTTCGACCAGTATGAGCATCAGGTGCGCGCCGAGTACGCGATCGTCCCGGTCACGGAATTCCGGGCGAGGCGTCGCGAGATGCTCGAGCGGTTCCTCGCCAGGCCGCGGATCTTCAGCACGGCGCCACTCTACGCGCTGCGCGAGGAGCAGGCGCGCGAGAACCTCAGCCGGTCGGTGGCGCGGCTCAGCGCGTGACGCGGTAGTGAGCGGACTCGCAGCGCCAGACCGTGATGCGTAGGTTGCGGCCATGATCAAGCGCACCGCATTTCCCCTGGCGCTCCGAATCTCGCTGCTCGGCACGATCCTCCTCGCGACGCTCGGTGCCCACCTCGCCACGCAAGCCGCCGCGCGGCGCAGCGAGCAGTCGAGCGGGACACGCGCCCTGTTGATCGCCGTCAGCGCCGTCGACGAGCGCGTCGCGTGGGCGAGCGGGAGCCTCGGCACCTGGGTGCGGACCGTCGACGGCGGCGACACCTGGACCACCGGTCGCGTGACCGGCGCGGACTCGCTGCAGTTCCGCGACATCCACGCGTTCGACGACCGCACGGCGTTCATGCTCAGCATCGGGAACGGAAGCGACTCGCGCATCTATCGTACCGCGGACGGCGGCGCGCAGTGGGAGATCATGCACACCAACCCCGATTCGGCCGGCTTCTACGATTGCATGGACTTCTGGGACCGCGAGCATGGGCTGTTCGTGGGAGATGCGGTCGATGGACGGATCGTGATCAGGACCACCGCCGACGGCGGCGTGACATGGACGCGCGTGGACGCGGCGCGGCTGCCGGCCGCGCAGGAGGGCGAGGGCAGCTTCGCAGCGAGCGGTACCTGCGTCGAGACGCAGCACGGCGGCCATGCGTGGATCGTGATGAACGGCGCGACGCGCTCGCGGCTGCTGCGCACCGCCGACTATGGGCGCACGTGGGCCGTCGAGACGCTGCCGATCACGGCGCGTGCGGGCAGCGGTGCGCAGTCGGTCAGCTTTCGCGACGCACTGAACGGAGTGGTGTTCGGCGGCGGCTATGCGGTGCAGCCTGAGGACGTGCTCGTCGCCATCACGGCCGACGGTGGCGACACCTGGACACCGCAGGCTTCACCGACGTTCAAGGTGGGCACGTGGGGCGGCGCGTTCGTGCCCGGCGCACCGGTGCCTACCATAGTTGCGGTGGGACCGAACGGCGCCGCGTTCGCACGACTCGGCGCTGCCGGGGCCATCACGACAGCGTGGACGCCCATCGACAGCAGCAATTACTGGTCGGTGGGATTCGCGTCCCCACGCGCCGGCTGGGCGGTGGGGACGCAGGGCCGGATCACGAAGCTCTCGCTGCCCTGAACACCGGCGTCACGCGGAGCAACAGCCAGTAGCTGAACGCCGCCTGCAGCAAGCCGGTGAAGACCGAGAGGATCCAGAGCTCCCGCAGGCCGAAGCCGTCGAGCCGCGAGAGCCAGAGCGCGGGCACCACGAACATCACCACGCGCGCGGCGCTCGACATCAGCGACGGCACGGTGTTGCCGATCGCCTGGAACATCCCCGAGCAGGTGAAGTTGAAGCCGCCCGCGACGAACGTCCACGCGATGATCGTCAGGTACTCCGTCGCCACCGCGGCGACCGCGGCGTCGCTCGAGAAAGCCTGCACGAGCAGCCCGGGCCTCCAGAAGCAGAGCACGCTCAGCGTCGCCATCAGCGCGCTGCCCATGAGCACGGCCTTGTTGAATGCTTCGCGTGCGCGCTCCGGCTTCTGCGCGGCGATGTTCTGGCCGGCTATCGGCGCCGCGGCGAATGCGATGGCCATCGCCGGCAGGAATATGGCCTGCATCACTCGCGACCCGATGCCGAAGCCCGCCTGCGCGGCGGAGCCGAAGTCGGCGATGATCCAGTAGATCACCGCCATCGACACGAACATGAACGCGAACTCCGCGCCCGCCGGCCCGCCGATGCGCAGGATGCGCCGCCACACTGCCGGGTCGAAGCGCATCAGCGAAGTGTCCCAGCCGACGAACTTCTCGTAGCGCACGAAGTAGCCGAGCAGCGCAAGCACGCTCGCCGACACGGCGATGGTGCTGGCGAGGCCGGCACCGGCGACGCCAAGCGGGCGGCCGGTGAGCCAGCCGGCGATCAGGATCGGGGCGAGCACCGCGTTGAGCAGCACGCTGAGCATCTGCACGATCATCGTCGGCTTGGCGATGCCGGTGCCGCGCAGCGCCGAGCCCATCGCCACGAGGGCGAACTGCAGGCCGAGCGCGGGCAGGAACCAGTGGAGGTACGCGAGGCCCGCGCGAGCGGTCGCCTCGTCCGCGCCGATCACGCCCATGTACCAGCCGGAGACCGCGTACCCGCCGGCGAGCGTGAACACCGCGGCGACGGCGGCGATCAGCAGGCTCTGGTTGAACACGACGTTCGCGTCCGCGCGATCCTTGCGCCCTGCGGCGTGCGAGATCAGCACCATCGTGCCGACGCCGAGCACCTGCGTCATGGCGAGCACGACGAACTGCAGGTTGCCGGCCGCGCTCACGCCCGCAATCGCCACGTCGCCGAGCCGCGCGACGAAGAACAGGTCCACGAGATAGTACAGTGTCTGGAAGACCATCCCGAGGGCGAGCGGCGCGGCGAGGCGAAGGATGTGCTTCGGGATGGAGCCCGTGGTCAGGTCATGCACGCGCGGAGTCTTCGGGCTGGCGTCAGGAAGTGGATGGACCGTGGAACGCGGACTCCGCGAGGCGACGTGCGTGCTCGCGGAGGTCGGCGGGCCAGGATGATGATAGCGTCGTGAAGCGCGCCGCGTCGCCGGCGAACAGCGCCCTCGTCGCCTCCTCGAAATCGGCTTGGTCGCCCAGCATGGCGTGCATGAATCGGTAGGCGTGCTCGAGCGCGCGTCGCCGCTTGTCCTGCGCCGTGTCGCCCGCGGTTCGAGCCTGGTCCACGAGACGGCGGAGCGCGGCGGACGCGCCACCCGGCTGGTCGTTGAGCCAATCCCAGTGGCGAGGGAGCAGGGTGACCTCGCGCGGGACGACGCCGAGCCGGGGCCGGCCGGGCCCGCGCTTCTTGTCTTCGGTGACTGCGGCGCTCGGCGCGAGCCGTGCGAGCGCTTCTTCCAGTGTGCCCCGGAGATCGAGCTCCACGGGCGCGCTCGTGACGGCGTCGAAGACCAGGAGCGCGTTGGGCTCGGCGGCGGTCTCGACGGCACCGCGCACCACGTCCGCGAGCGAGCCTGCGGCGATGCGGCGCTCGCCGCGGAAGGCAATGAAGGAGTTGGCGTTTTCGGTCATGTCGGTCATGCCAGATTATATCCGGATGATATCGCGTGTCAATATGCCCGGGTAAAAGCCGGACTGGTGATGGATCGAACTGAAAGCCAAGTTCGGCTCCATGCACCCTGAGAACTCCGCCATGACTAGGAACGACCTCATCTCCGAGCTGGTCCGGCAAGACTCCGGCGATCCGTGGCACGGCCCCTCCCGCGCGACGGTACTCGCAGGCGTCACCGCTGAGCAGGCCGCGTGGCAGCCCGGCACGGGTGTGCATTCGATCTGGGAGATCGTGCTGCACATGCGCAGTTGGACTCGCGAGGTGCGGCGCCGGACGCTGGGCGGCGACCCGGGGTCGCCAGTGGATGGCGACTGGCCATCCCTACCGAACAAGCCGACCGCGGCCGCGTGGGAACGCGCGCTGGAGAGCCTGCGCGCGTCCCACGCCCAACTGCTGGAGACGGTAGGGTCGCTCTCCGAGGAGCAGCTCGGAGAGCGCGTTGGCTCCGGCGACGACCCCGACCGACCGAGCATCACGCGACGCATGATGCTCTACTCGCTCGCGCAGCACGACATCTACCACACGGGACAGATCGCGCTGCTCAAGCGGCTGGCTGGGGGCGGTGGGTCGGGTTGATGTTCTCCCGGAGATTGACGCCCAGCTCGACCCACGCCTTGCAACAGCAGAGCATCTGCGTCCAGCCCATGCAGTTGCCGTACGAGCGGTTGAGCTCGACCTGACTCGCGCGCCAGCCGCTCTCCGAGATGCTGACGAGGGTGTCGGCGGGCCCAAGCGACTCGAACTCCATCTCGATGCGCGTGTCGTGGCCATTGCCACCCGCCCACTCGAGCACGATTCGCCGGTCGCGCTCCATGCCACGCACGTGCACGGGGAACGCGCCGGGGAAATCGTGGAAGTCCCAGAACACCGTGGTGCCCTCGTCCAGCGGGGCGCTGGCGCCTCCGGTGGTGAAGTAGGAGCTCAGCTCTTTGGGGTCGTACACCGCGTTGAAGACGGTCGTGAGCGGCCGCTGGATCCGCGCCTGCACCTGGAACTTCAGTTCCATCCTGCCTCCGGGTGATTGCTTCCGTGAAGATCAGCTCGCCCGCACGTAATGTGCGCCCGCTTCCTCGGCGAGGACTACCGCGAAGATCCCCGACGGCTGGAGGATCACCCCCGGGAGCATCGCGTCCAGCGCGATCTTGCGCGCCTCGGCCTCGCCGATGCCGTCGACCTTCTGGATCATCCTGACGCACTCGCGCAGCGCGAGGTCGCAGGCGAGTGTCACGCCGCCGCGGGCGATGTACTTGTCCAGCGCGAACACGTCGTAGTCGGCCGGCTGCTCGCCGCGGGTCGACGACATCAGCGCGGGATTGCGGTCGGTGGGTTCGTGCGTCACGGGAGATGTGGCCTGCTTCATCTTGCCGACTCCGTACTTGTCCCAGAACGGCTGTTGCATGGCGAGAGCGATGCCGTTGTGCCGCAGGACGAGCGCCGTCGAGAGCTCGCGGGCAGGAATGCCCATCACCTGCTCGTACTGCATTGCCCAGAACGTCGCGCGCCAGACACCATAGCCGCTGTCGACCTCGGGCACGTCGAAGACGGTCTTCACCTTGCCGGTGAGGCGTTTGGGCCAGCTCGTGTCCCACGCTTCCGGTTGCGCGCCTGCAGACCCGTGACGCAGGGTGAAATCGGACGGTCCGGACCAATCGCGCCGCTCGTGAGCGTGCAGCGGGGCCGGCAGCGCGGCGGCTCCGAGCGAAAGCCCGCCGAAGGCGACGGTGCCGGCGGCGAGACGGTCGATGAAATCCCTGCGGGTGACTGACATGGTGCGCTCCTCGGTTGAGGACCTATTGTCGCGGCGGTGCCGTGACGGCATCATTCATACACCAAACCCGTCGAGCCGCGCTCAAAGGACGCGCACCCTGCTCGCGCCCTCCTCCGCTTGGAGAACGTGATGCTCTTCTCGCTCTACGCCGCGCTGGCGGTGTTCGGGTTGCTGTTCGTAGGCTGGGGCTTGTTCGCCGGCGACTTCGGTGCGGACGGCGGCGACGGATCCGATTTCGACGACAGCCACCACGGCGGCCTCTGGGCGCTGTTCTCCATTCGCACGCTCGCCTTCGCCGCGCTCGCGTTCGGCGCCACCGGCCTCCTCGGCCGCCTCTCCGGGTGGTCGACGATCACGACGCTCGCCATGTCGAGCGCCCTCGGCGCCGGCACCTGGCTCGGCGTCGGGGCACTCTTCACTTACCTGCGCCGCACGCAGTCGGGTAGCCTGCTCAGCGACTCGAGCTGGATCGGCAGCGAGGCCGTGCTCGTGCTTCCGTTCGGCCGCGACGGCCTCGGCCGCATCTCGCTCACGGCGGGCGGACAGGTCACCGAGCTCTTCGCGCGTCGCGCGCCGGCGTACGAGGAGTATCCAAGCGAAGCATTCGCGCGCTGCCAGATAGACCAGCTCGAGGATGGACTCGCGCTCGTCATCCCGCTCACGGCCAAGCTGACGGCCTGAGAGCTCTTCCGGCGGCCTTTTCGCTGCCGGCGCAGGCGCAACTCACACTCCTTTTTTGTTCCGGAGCGACAATGGAAGAACTGTCCGGCCTGATCCCGATCCTCGGCATCCCGCTGATCATCTTCGCGGTGTTCATCGGCATCATCGGCGTGATCAAGGCCTGCCTGATCATCGTGCCGCCCAACATGGTCGCGATCATCACCGGTCCGAACCGCGCGACGGAGTCCGGCGGCAACATCGGCTACCGCGTGGTGCGCGGCGGGCGGGCGTTCCGCATCCCGCTGCTCGAGACGGTCGCCTACATGGATCTGCGCACCTTCTCGATCCCGCTCAACGTGTCGAACACCTTCGCGCGCGGCGGCATCCCCATCAACGTGCAGGCGCAGGCGAACGTGAAGATCGCGTCGATGCCGGAGTCGGTGTTCGGCAACGCGGTGGAGCGATTCCTCGGCGTGCACCCGGAGGAGATCGCCAAGCAGGCGCAGGAGACACTCACCGGCAACCTGCGTGGCGTGCTTGCGTCCCTCTCGCCGGAAGAGGCCAACGAGGACCGCACCAAGTTCGAGCAGTCGCTGGCCGAGGAAGCGACGCGCGACCTGAACAAGCTCGGGCTGCAGCTCGACACGTTGAAGATCCAGCAGATCGCGGACGAGGCGGGCTACCTCGCCGCGTTCGGCCGCATGCGCACGGCGGAGGTGCTGCGGAACGCCGAGATCGCGGAAGCGAACGCACGCGCCGAGACGAAGCTGGTGCAGGCGGAGGCGGAGAAGCGCGCGAAGGTCGCCGAGTCGCAGAACAGCACGCAGGTGGCTGAGGCGCAGAACCTGCTCCGCGTGCGCAAGGCGGAGCTCGAGCAGCAGTCGCAGATCGCCGAGCGCACGGCGACGGCGAAGGCCGAAGAGGCGCAGGCCGCCGCGATGCGCCAAGTGGAAGCGCAACGCATCGAGCTGACGAAGCTGGAGCTGCAGGTGCGTGAGGTGGAACCAGCGCGCGCCAGGCTGCAGGCCGCGCAACTCGCGGCCGAGGCCGCCGCGGCGCCGATCCGCGAGGACGGCAAGGCAAAGGCCGAGGCGGCGGCGATGATCCTGGAGAAGATCCGGAACGCCGGCGACCAGGGCATGCAGCTGCTGGTGCTGCAGATGTATCCCGAGCTCTTCCAGATCGCGTCGGACGCGGTGGGAAAGATCGAGATCGACCGGATGGTGGTGATGGATGGCGGCTCGGGCGACGGCGGATTGTCGCAGGCCGCCGGTCAGCGGCTCAAGGCGATCCAGACGATGCTCGAGGGCGTCGGTGGCGCGAACGGGTTCGATCCCTCGGCGGTGCTGCAGGGCATCCTCGGGAAGATCAGCACGCCCGAGCGTGCGATCGCAGAACCTGCGTCTGCGCCAGCGCTTCCGGGCAAGGGCAAGTAACGGCAACCGCACGACAAGCCACGGGAGACGCAGAGTCACAGAGGGCCACAGAGGCTGCCACTACAACAACCGTATTTTAGAGGGGGCTCCCGTGCAGGATCTTGCACGGGAGCCCCTTTTAACTGCGGTTGACGTTCTCCGCCTTCTCTGTGCCCTCCGCGCCTCCTGTTGCTTGTCTTTGCAGTTCAGCGCTCACACCGAAACGCGGTCCTCGACGAACACCGGCATCATGAGACCCTCGAGCGACCGCCCGTGCGGGTCCTGCCCGGCGCGGATGCGATTCACCATCTGCAGGGCCGTCTCCGTCGCCGGTGGCAGCTGCGCGTCGCTCGTGCCGATCGGCGTGACGCGGGCTCCCCACTTCACTAGCAGCGAGCAGTAGGTCAGGCCGCCGCCGAACGCCGGCATCAGGATCCATCCACCGGGCTGCACGCGCCCCGTCTCGAGCGCCTCGACGAGCGCCACCGGCACCGTCGCCGCGCTCATGTTGCCGTACTTCTGCACCGTCAGCATCACCTTCTCCATCGGGATGCCGGCGTGCTTCGCCACCGACTCGATGATCCGGAGGTTCGCCTGGTGCGGCACCACGAGGCTCACATCCTCGGCCTTGACGCCGTGCTCCGCGAGCACGCGCGTGGACGACTCGGACATCGCCCGCACCGCGCGCTTGAAGATCGATTGACCGTCGAAATCCCAGAGCGTGTCGCCGAACGTGATGCCGAGCCCCGAGTAGCCGCACCCGAACCCGCGCACGCGGAGCGTCTGCCGCGCCTCGGCGTCACAACCCAACACCGAGCCCAGCATTCCTTCCTCGTTCTCCGTTGACTGGAGGACGACCGCCGCGGCGCCATCGCCGAACAGCACGGCGACGTTGCGGTTGCTCCAATCCATGTAGCGGCTGATCAGCTCCACGCCGATCACCACCGCATTCCTGATCATGCCCGTGCGGATCATCGCCGTCGCCGTGGCCAGCCCGTAGCAGAAGCTGGTGCACGCGGTGTTGAGGTCGATCGCCGCGGCGCGCGTGGCGCCGAGGGCGAGCTGCACGCCCGACGCGCTGTTCGGGCAGAGTTCCTCGTTGCTCACGCCGCCGTAGATCACGAGGTCGACCTCGGCGGCGTCGAGGCCGGCGCAGGCGAGGGCGCGTTGCGCGGCCACGGTCGAGAGCTCGATGGCCGTGACGTGCGACACACGGCGTTCCTTCATTCCCGTGCGCGTGGTGATCCACTCGTCGGACGTCTCGAGGAAGGTCGCGAGGTCGTCGTTGGACAGCACGGCGGGCGGCATGCAAGCGCCCCATCCGGTGATCGCTGCATAGGTCATACCGGGAACCTAACGCGCTCAAGGCGCCGCGTCAGTCGGCCGATACCTCTACGACCATGGCATCCGTATCCCCGATGAGCATCGTGCTCGCCATCTCGCTCGTCACCTTCGCGTTCCACCTGGCCGCGACGGTGACGCTGATCGCGATCGCGCGCGCGCCGGGCTGGGCGCGCGTACGCCCGGTGGCGATGCTCGCCGGCTCGGCCGGCCTCTATAGCCTCGTCAACGTCTTCGGCTCGGTGCACCAGTCGAGCGCAGTGGGCATCACGTGGGCGACGACGCTGAACCTGACGATCGCCGCCCTCCACGCATCCTGCTGGCTCTGGTACACCTTCGCCGATGAGCAGGGATCGTGGCGCTCGGTGCCGGTGCGCATCAAGCGGCTCGCCATCGTGAACGTCGGGTTCGCCGCCCTCCTCTCCCTCAGCGGCAACGCCGTGTCGAGCGGAGTGTACGACCGCATCGTCGTGCCGGCGTTCGGGCTCGATTATGCGCAGCCGCGGCTGTCGCCCGTCGCATCGATCGCCGCGATCCTGATCCTCGTCACGATCTGCACGAGCTTCGTGGAGTTCGTGCGCCGGGCGCGCCGCGGCGTGGCGGGTGCCACCGCCATCTCCCTGGGGTTCACCCTCTTCTTCGCGTGCAGCGTCTTCGAGGGGCTGGTCGCGATGGGGGTCGTGCAGTTCATCTACGTTGCGGAGATCGGCTACCTCGTGCTGATCACGCCGGTGAGCGCGATGCTGGTGCGGCGCTTCATCTCGGACGCGCGACGGCTGACGCTGCTCTCCAAGAGCCTTGCCGATGAGGTCGCGCGGATGGTCGCGGAGCGCGACTCGGCGCGCGAGGCGATGGCCGAGGAGTCGCGGATGGCCGCGCTCGGCCGCATCGCCGGCGGCATCGGCCATGAGGTGAACAACCCGCTGCAGTTCCTGACCTTCAGCCTCGAGGAGCTGCGCGACGAGACGAGGGGCCACCGCACGCTCGACGCCGAGGTCGCGCTGAGGAACGCGTTCGAGGGCGTGGACCGCATCCGTCGCGTCGTGGACGGGCTGCGCGCCTATCTCTCGCCCGCACGGCCGGTATTCGAGACGGTCGACCTGCACGAGACGGTGCGGGCGGCGCTGCGCGTGGCGGCGCCGCAGATGCGCGGTGTCGCCAAGGTGCGGCCGCTCCTGCGTCCGGTGCCACTCGTGCGCGGCGACGAGGGCAAGCTCGTGCAGGCGGTCGTGAACGGCGTGCTCAACGCGGTGCACGCGCTGAGGGCGTCGCCGGCCGTCACGCCGGGCGAGATCACCATCACGACGCGCACGACCGCCTCCGGTGACGCGGAGATCGAGATCGCCGACAACGGGCCGGGCTACCCGGTGGCACTGCTGCCCACGCTCGGCCAGCCGTTCGTCACGACGCGCGCCACGAGCGGAGGATCGGGGCTGGGACTGTTCGTCATCCGCGGCGTGGTCGACCTGCACGGCGGCCGCGTGTCGCTCGAGAATGCGGCGGAGGGCGGCGCGGTGCTCCGTCTCGTGTTGCCGGCGCAGGACGAGGAATGCACCCCGACCGACGCCGCAGCGCTCCTGAGCGACGCGGCGGGCCCCATCAGCGAGGAGTCGCCCGCCGTCATGGCGGGGTAGGAGTCAACGGTGACATCGCGATGGACGACACGGGCGGAAGTCCGCGGCCGGTTCTCACGCGCCATCACCGCCTGTATCTTCAGAGAATGCCCGGAAAGTCAAAATCATCCACAGGATCGAAGCGCCGTCGGTCGCGGCGCGGGAAAGGTGGTTCCGGTGGAAGCGGCGAGGTCCAGGTCCGGCTGACGTCCGTCCCCACAGGGCGCGCCGCGTATTCCGAGACGCGCCAGTGGCTGCTCGAGCGCCACGGCCCCGTCTGCGCCTACTGCGAACGCGTCGTTCCCGTGGCCACGATCACCCTCGACCACGTCACGCCGCGACGCGGGCTGACCGCCTACGACCGCCGCGACAACCTCGTCCTCTGCTGCAAGGCCTGCAACACGCTCAAGGCCGACAAGCCGATCCTCGTCTTCCTGCTTGGCCATCGCAAGCGTGTCGTCGCGCTCTACAAGTACGGGCAACACCTGAGCTTCCAGCTCGTCGAGATGGTCAAGGACCTTCTGCCCGAAGCCGAGCGCCCGCCGCTGCCCACCGGGCCCGTCAGGCCTCGCGTCAAGCGGAAGACATGGGCCGAGTTGCACGGACCGTCCGACGACGGCGAGTCGCCGTACCAGGAACCCTCTCCCTATCTCGACTGATGATCCGCCGCATCCTGACCAAAGACGCGCCGGTGCCGGCCGGTCACTATTCGCAGGCCACCGTCCACGACGGCGTGGTCTACGTCGCGGGCCAGCTGGCGATCGATCCCGCCACCGGCGAGCGCATGCTCGGGTCGATCGAGGAGCAGACCGAGCGCACTCTGCTCAACGTGCAGGCGATCCTCCACGCCGCCGGCTCCGACTTCGCACACGTGCTCAAGATGACGGTGTACGTCTCCGACATCTCCCTCTGGGGCGCCGTCAACACGGTCTACGCGCGCATGCTCGGCGAGCACAAGCCGGCGCGCGCGATCGTGCCGACGAAGGAACTGCATCATGGGTTCCTCGTCGAGATCGACGCCGTCGCCGTGCTCAAGTCGCGTGACTGACCTGTCCGCAGCACTCGCCGCGCTGCCGACGCCTTCGCTGCTCCTGGACGTCGAGCGCGCGCGGCGCAATGCGCGGCGCATCGGCGACCGGGTCAAGGCATTGGGCGCGCGGCTGCGGCCGCACGTGAAGACCCACAAGTGCATCGAGGTCGGCCGACTGCAGGTCGAGGGACAGTTCGGCGGGATCACCGTGTCGACGCTGGCCGAGGCGAGGGCGTTCGCCGCGCACGGCTTCCGCGACATCACGTATGCCGTGCCGATCGAGCCGGGGAAGTTCGACGCGGCGATCTCCCTCGCGCGAGCGGGCGTCCGGCTCGCCGTCATCACCGACGACGTTGCGATTCCCGGACCACTCGCCGCGCGGCTGCGTGCGAGCGCGCAGGTGCTCGATGTCTGGGTGAAGGTCGATTGCGGCTATCATCGCTGCGGCGTGGACCCTGAGACCGACGCACTGCCCGAGCTGGTGCGGCGCATCGGCGAGGAACACGCCGCAGGCTTGCGCTTCGGTGGCCTCCTCACGCACGCGGGCCATTCCTACCACGCCAAGGGCCGCGCAGCGGTGGCGGCGATCGCGTCCGCCGAGCGTGACGTGATGGTGCGCGCGGCGGATCACCTGCGCGGGCTCGGCATCGAGGTGCCGGCGCTGAGCGTGGGATCCACGCCCACTGTCACGCATGTCGACCATCTCAGGGGCATCGACGAGGTGCGCGCCGGGAACTACGTCTTCTTCGACGGCACGCAGGCGGCGATCGGGAGCTGTGGCACGGAGGACTGTGCGCTCACGGTGCTCACGTCGGTGGTGCATCGCGATCGCGCGCGCCGGCATGTGGTGCTCGACGCAGGCGCCATCGCCCTCTCCAAGGACCGCGGCGCGACCGACCTCGGCGACGCGCCCGGATACGGCCGGTTGCTCAGCCTCGACGGCGAGGACCTCGGCGCGCAGGTGACGTCGGTGTCGCAGGAGCACGGCACGGTGGCGGTCGAGGACGATGCGCTGCTCGACCGGCTGCCCGTCGGGGCGCGCGTGCGAGTGCTCGCCAACCATTCCTGCCTCACCGCGGCGCAACACGAGTCGTATCATGTGCACGACGGCCAGCGCGTCGTCGAGCAGTGGAGCATCCTCCGCGGCTGGTAACGCTTCGGCCGCGGTTCCCGTAACAAGGAAATGATGAAGAAGACCCGACGCCCCGCTCCTCAAGAGAAGCGGGCTACCTCGACTGCGCTCACTGCCGCCATCTTCGCGGCGGTGAGCGCCATTGTTTGTGCCCCCTCCGCGGTCGCCGCGCAATCGGCAACCGCTCCAGACACTCCGACCGCCCGCGCCGTGAGGGCCGCCGAGGCGCCACGGCTGGACGGCCGCGCGGATGACGCCGTGTGGGCAGTCGCGCCGGAGACCGACGACTTCAGGCAGTTCTCACCGGGTGAAGCGCTGCCGGCTCGCTTCCGCACGTCGTTCCGCGTGGCGTACGACGACCGCACGCTCTACGTGCTCGTGCGCGCCTACGACCCGCGGCCGGACTCGATCGTCGCGCTGCTCAGCCGCCGCGACATCAAGACGCCGTCGGACTGGATCAAGGTGGTGATCGATGGCTACCACGACCGCCGCACGGGCATGCAGTTCATGGTGAACCCGGCCGGCGTCAAGCGCGACGCGAACATCTACTCGGACGTCATCGAGGACATCGCGTGGGACGCGGTCTGGGACGTCGCGACGAGCATCGATGCCGAGGGTTGGACGGCGGAGTTCGCGATCCCGTTCAGCCAGATCCGCTACGAGCCGGGCGACACGCAGGTGTTCGGCTTCGGCATCTGGCGCGACCTCGCGCGCTACGCCGAGCGCGACGCATGGCCGGTGTACCGGCCGTCGTTCCAGACGTTCGCGTCGCAGCTGGGCGACCTTGTCGGCATCGAGGGCATCGGGCGCAATCGCCGGCTCGAGGTGCTGCCCTACGTGGTCAGCAAGAACGTCAGCCTGCCACGCACCGACGGCCGGTGGGAGCACCCACAGCAGCAGAGCGTCGGGCTCGACTTCAAGGCGGGGCTCACGAGCAACATCACCATCGACGCCACCATCAACCCGGACTTCGGGCAGGTGGAGGCGGACCCGGCGGTGCTCAACCTGAGCGCGTTCGAGGTGCGATTCGACGAGCGGCGGCCGTTCTTCCAGGAAGGCGTCAGCCTGTTCCGCTGCAACGGTCCCTGCGAGGGGATTTTCTACACGCGTCGCGTGGGACGCACGCCGCAGCTCCGGTCGAGCCCGCGCGATCCGCTCTCGAGCGCCATCCAGGGCGCAGCCAAGATCACCGGACGATTCGCCAACGGCACACAGTTCGGCCTCGTCGCGGTCTCATCCGCGCGCGAGGAGCGCGAGGACGGCCGGACGATCGAGCCCCAGACCACCACCCTGGTGGGACGCCTCGTGCGCGACTTCCGCGGCGGGCGTTCACAGCTCGGCACGATGGTCACCGGCCTCATGCGCGACCTCGACGCGGGCACGGAGCCGGTGCTCCGGCGCGACGCCTACACGGTGCTCGTGCAGGGCTATCACCGCTTCGCCGATCGCTGGGAGGTGAATGGCTACTCCGGCCAGTCGCTCACGCGCGGCAGCGAGGCGGCCATCCAGCGCACCCAGCTGAGCAGCGTGCACTATCACCAGCGGCCCGACGCCGACCGCGAGTTCGACCCCGATGCGACGTCGATGTCCGGCTCCGTGACGGCCGCCGGGCTCCGGCGCTACGCCGGGAGGGTGCGGTGGGAGACGAACTTCCGCTACGCCACGCCGAACACCGAACTCAACGACCTCGGGTTCGTGACGCTGATCAACGACGTGCAGGTGAGGAACCAGTTGGTGCTGGTGTCGACGGTGCCGAAGGGCATCTACCGCCGCGCGAACGCGGTGTTCAGCGTGGACCAGCATTGGACGACCGGCGGCCTGCCGACGGGGCTCACCGCGCAGGCACATGCGTCGTCGGAATTCGCGAACTTCTGGAGCGGCTCATTCACCTGGAATGCCTCCCAGCTGGGCGCGACGCACTGCGTGTCGTGCGCGCGCGGAGGGCCGGCGCTGCGCATGTCGCCGCGACACTCGGTGTCGTTCACCTGGGACGGTGATGCACGGAAGGCGGTGATGCCCGAACTCGACTTCTCCATCGCTCGCGGCGACGAGGGACGCTCGTGGTCGCGGCGCATGGCCGCCGGCGCCACGGCGCGGGTCGGCGCCCGGACCTCGGCGAGCCTTGGCGCGAGCTACGAACGGCGCGTCGACGACGCGCAGCCGTTCGGCAACTACGGGGCCGCCTTCAGCGACACGACGCACTACACGTTCACCCGGCTCGGCCAACACATCCTCGGCATCACGGCGCGCGCGAACGTGACGCTGACGCCGGCGCTGAGCCTCGAGCTATACGCGCAGCCGTTCCTTGCCTCGCTCGAGCACTCTGACTGGCGCGAGCTGGCCGACCCGCGTGCCAGCGGATACGCGGACCGCTTTGCGCCGTTCGCGGGGGCGGGTACGCCGCCAGACGTCAGCCGGCGGCAGTTCAACTCCAACGCCGTGCTGCGCTGGGAGTACCGGCCGGGATCGGTGATCTTCGTCGTCTGGCAGCAGGGGCGCAGCCACGCCGCGCCGTTCGGAGGCGACTTCGACGCCGGTCGCGACCTCGATGGACTCTTCGGCCAGCGGCCCGACAACACGCTGCTGGTGAAGGCGTCGTACTGGTTCAATCCGTGACAACGGCGGGCGAGCTGGCGGTGGGCCGCGTCGCGGCCGGCGTGCTGACGGCGGGCGAGGTGCGCCGCGTGATCTTCGCGTCGTCGCTCGGCACGGTCTTCGAGTGGTACGACTTCTACCTCTACGGCTCGCTCGCCGCGATCATCAGCCGGCAGTTCTTCTCCGGCGTCAACCCGACGGCGGCGTTCATCTTCGCGCTGCTCGCCTTCGCCGCCGGGTTCGCGGTGCGCCCGTTCGGCGCGCTCGTGTTCGGCCGGCTCGGCGATCTCGTCGGGCGCAAGCACACGTTCCTCATCACCATCGTGATCATGGGCGTGTCGACGTTCGTCGTCGGCGTGCTCCCGACCTACGCGCAGATCGGCATGGCCGCACCCATCATCCTCGTGCTGTTGCGGCTGCTCCAGGGCCTCGCCTTGGGCGGCGAGTACGGCGGTGCCGCGACGTACGTGGCCGAGCATGCGCCGCACGGCAAGCGCGGCGTCTTCACGTCGTGGATCCAGACGACCGCCACGCTCGGGCTCTTTCTCTCGCTGCTCGTGATCCTCGGCTGCCGCCTGGCGCTCGGCAACGAGGCGTTCGAGGCGTGGGGATGGCGCATCCCGTTCCTCGTCTCGCTCGTGCTGCTCGCCGTCTCGGTCTGGATCCGGCTGACGCTGTCCGAGTCGCCGCTCTTTCAGCAGATGAAGGCGCAGGGTACGCAGTCCAAGGCGCCGCTCACCGAGTCGTTCGCGCGCTGGGGGAACGTGAAGCTCGTCCTGCTGGCCCTGTTCGGGCTCACGGCGGGACAGGCCGTGGTCTGGTACACGGGGCAGTTCTACACGCTGTTCTTCCTCACGCAGACACTGAAGGTCGACGCGCAGGCGGCGAACATCCTCGTGGCGGTGTCGCTGCTGCTCGGCACGCCCTTCTTCATCGTCTTCGGCGCGCTCTCCGACCGCATCGGTCGCAAGCCGATCATCATGGCCGGGTGCGCGCTGGCGGCGCTGACCTACTTCCCGATCTTCCGCGCCATCACGCACTACGCGAACCCGGCGCTCGAGCAGGCGCAGCACAGCGCGCCGGTGGTGGTCGCGGCCGACGATCGCGGATGCTCGGTGCAGTTCAACCCCGTGGGCACGAGTCGCTTCACGTCGCCGTGCGACGTCGCCAAGGCGGCGCTTGTGAGCCGGGGCGTGCCGTACTCGAACGAGGCGATCGTGCTGCCGGCCGAGGTGCGCGTCGGCAGCACCGTCATCCCGTCCTACGACGCGACCGCGCCGGACGCCGCCGCACAGCGCGCATCGTTCGAGGCGTCATTGGGCACAGCGCTCGACGAAGCGGGATACCCCGTGCGCGCAGACATGGACGCCCTCGACCGTCCGATGGTCGTGCTGCTGCTCTTCATCCTCGTGCTCTACGTGACGATGGTGTACGGGCCGATCGCCGCGATGCTCGTCGAGATGTTCCCGACGCGCATCCGCTACACCTCGATGTCCTTGCCGTACCACATCGGCAACGGCTGGTTCGGCGGCTTCCTGCCGACGACGGCGTTCGCGATCGTCGCCGCGCGCGGCGACATCTACTCGGGGTTGTGGTATCCCGTGGCGGTCGCCGCGCTGACGCTGGTGGTGGGCTCGATCTTCCTCCGCGAGACCAAGGACGTCGACATCGGGAACGCGTGACACTTGCCCTGCACCGTGGGGTAGTGTGCGCATGAGAACGGGAGACTGCGCGTCGATGCTGGTGGCCGCATGGCGCCGCGGTCGGGTTGTCTTGCTCGTGCTCGCGATGCCGGCGTTCGTGGCGGCTGCGGCGCAGGAGACGCCGGCGCCCGCGGAGATCGCCCCGTCGGCGCCGGTCTCCTCGTCCGGCTGGAACGGCGTCGAGGTCTGGGGCGGACTTGCCTCCGGCTCTCCCAGCTGGGGCGTGCTGGGTCAGTTGCCCGGGATGAACCTCGGCATCGTCGCGCTGCGCATCTCGCGCCCGTTGGGCCGGGGCGCCACGGAAGACACGGGCTCGCGGCTGACGGAGTTCACCGTCGACTTCGTGCCGTTCGTGCGGGTGTCGCCTTCGTACATCAGCCTGCGCGGCACCGGCACCGCGTGCACGCCGGGGCGCATCTGCATGCTCCTTCCGCCGGCGAGCTCGCAGCATGAGCTCTTCCCGGACGGTTCGCCTCGCGGCTTCGGGTTCAACCCGGCGGGCATCACGACGCGCTTCCGCCGAGATCGATCGGTGTCGCCGTGGCTCGGCGCAGCCGTCGGCGCACTCTGGTTCGACAAGAATGTCCCGAGCACGCGGTCGGCTCGCTTCAACTTCACGGCCGCGCTCGAGGCGGGATTGCGGCTGGGGCCGCCGCGCGAGCCGGGGATCACGGTGTCGTACCGCTTCCACCACCTCTCGAATGCCAGCACTGCGGGCGAGAACCCGGGGCTCGCGTCGCATCTGGTGAGCATCGGCATTCATGGCTGGCGCCGCCCCGACTAACCTGTGTGACCGTCGTCACGCGATTCGCGCCAGCTCACGAACATGTGACGGATAAGCGTGACGACCGTTGTGCCACTGGGGTATACCACGCACGATGATGCATACACCCAGATCGTTTCTCCTCGTTGCGCTTGCGGCGGTCGCTGCCTGCTCATCCGGTCCGAGTTCGTCTCCCGAGACGCGCGGAGCGGAGGGGCGCGCGCAGGCCTCGCTGCCGGGCGGCCTCCTGCAGCGGGTCAGGCTGCAACCGGCCGTACTCGTCGACGGCCGTGATGTCGAGATCCGCTCGGTGCTCATCAACCAGGGCTCAGCTCCGGTCGTGGTGACGACGCGCATGTGCGGCCTCGACTATGCCGGTGCGCTCGAGCTCACGCACCCACCCGAGGTGCTCAAGTGCGCGGGGTTCAGCGCGACCTCGACGCTCGCGCCCGGGGACTCCCTGGTCGATGGCGACCTCATGCGCGTGGCGAGCGCGCCGGGCGAGTATGAGCTGAGGGTGCGGCACGTGCTGGATCCGGAGAAGTGGCTCTCGCTCAGGGTCATCGTTCGGGCACCCTGACGGCACGTGCGGCGCGCGCCGTGTGCGCGCCGGCGGCCGGGATCGCGTGTAAGATTGGGATGACGATTTCATCGCGACATTCGCAGGAGACGATCATGCGTCACCTCCCGACGCCGGGCCGGTGCCTGGCCTTGGCTCTCCTCCTCGCCGGCTGCGGCAATCCGCGCGCGGACGCGCAGGGCGCTGCCCCCGCCTCTCCGCAGCCGGCCTCGAACGCAGGCGTCGTGCGCGCCGAGACGGTGGCCAGTGGCCTCGAGCACCCGTGGGCGCTCGCCTTCCTTCCGGACGGTCGCATCCTCGTGACCGAGCGCCCGGGACGACTGCGCATCGTGGCGACCGATGGTTCGCTCTCCGCGCCGCTCACGGGCGTGCCGGCGGTCGTGGCGCAGGGGCAGGGTGGACTGCTCGATGTCGCCATCGACCCGGACTTCGCGACCAATCGTCTTGTCTACCTCTCGTTCGCCGAGGCGGGCGAGCGCGGCACCAACGGCACGGCCGTGGCTCGGGGCCGGCTCGGCGATGCCGGGCTCGAAGGCACGGAGGTCATCTATCGACAGACGCCGAAGGTCGCGTCGAGCGGCCACTTCGGCTCGCGACTCGTGTTCGCGCGCGACGGCAAGCTCTTCATCACGCAGGGGGATCGCCAGTCGTCGCAGTTCCGCGGACAGGCGCAACAGCTGGGCTCCGGCATCGGCAAGGTGATCCGCATCAATGCGGACGGCACCGTCCCCGAGGACAATCCGTTCGTCGGCCGCAAGAATGCGCTGCCCGCGATCTGGTCGTATGGACATCGCAACGTGCAGGCGGCGGCGCTGGATCCCGAGACGGGCAAGCTCTGGACGGTCGAGCACGGCGCGCGCGGTGGCGACGAGCTGAATCATCCCGAGGCCGGAAAGAACTACGGATGGCCGGTGATCACCTATGGCCGCGACTACTCGGGCGCGAGCATCGGAGAGGGCAGCGCGAGTGAGGGCATGGAGCAGCCGGTCTATTACTGGGATCCGGTGATCGCGCCGTCGGGCATGCTCTTCTACACGGGTGACGCGATTCCCGGCTGGAAGGGCAGCATCCTCGTCGGATCGTTGACTCCCGGCGGGCTCGTGCGCCTCGAGTTGCGGGACGGCAAGGTCGCGCTGGAGGAGCGCTACCTGGGCGACCTCGGCGAGCGTTTCCGCGACGTGCAGCAGGGGCCGGACGGGTTCGTGTACGCCGTGACGGACGCGGAATCGGGCCGAGTGTTGAGAGTACGGCCGAACAATTGACTTTGAGGTGTCAGGTGGCAGGTAGCAGGGGCGCGCCGGGTACTGCTGGCGCGCCTTTCATGCGAACAGGCGCGCCGACCCGGCGTGCCCCTGCCACCTCTCACCTGCTACCTCAAGAGCACCGTCGCAAGCCCCAGGAACATCCCCATGCTCGCCACGTCCGTCGCCGTCGTCAGGAAGATGCTCGACGCCGTGGCGGGGTCCGCGCCCACGCGGCGGAGCGCGAGGGGGATAAGCGCGCCGGCGATTCCGCTGATGATGCAGCTCGCGGTCATCGCGAGCGCGACGATCCCCGAGAGGGCGAGCGGTGACGGATTGTCCTGCATCGTCGCGACGACGAACATGCCAACGCCCGCGGTCAGCCCGACCAGCGCGCCGTTGAGGAGGCCGAGCAATGCCTCCTTTGCCACGAGCGTACGCTCCGTGCCGGGGCGGAGTTCGCCGAGCGTCATGCCACGCAGCGTCACCGCGAGCGCCTGGCATCCCGTGTTGCCCGACTGACCGGCGAGCACCGGCAGGAAGAGCGCCAGGATCACCATCTCGTCGAGCGTTTGCTGGAAGATGCCGACGACGCCCGCCGCGAGGAACGCGGTGACGAGGTTCAGCTGCAGCCACGGGTGCCGGAACTTGAGGCTGCGCGCCCACGGCGTGAGCAGGCGTTCCTCCTCCGCGACGCCGACCATGCGGCCCGGCTGCGCGCTGATCTCGAACGCCTGCTCCTCGAACATCGCGCTGCCGCGCACCTGCCCGATCAGCCGCCCGAGGGCGTCGACCACGGGATACACGGGATAGTGCCGGTGCACGACGAGTCTCATCGCGTCCGCCAGCGGCGTCGCCGGCGTCAGCGTGAACACGTCCCGCAACATGATGTCGCCGAGCATGGCGTCGTCGTCCGCGACGACGAGGTCGCGCATCGTGACGACGCCGACGAGCGCGCCGCGCGGATCGACCACGAACAGGTAGGTCAGCATCGCGCGCTTGGCGACGTCCTTCACCTGCTGCGATGCCTCGAGCACCGTCTGCTCGGGGCGGAACACGGCGGCGGGTGCCTCCATCAGGCGGCCGATGCTGTCCTCGTCGAACGAGAGGTTCATCGACCACTGCTGGGTCACGTTGGAGGGGGCCGCCGCGAAGATCGAGGTGCGGCGCGCCTCGTCGAGCTCGGGAAGGATGTCGCCGGCGACCGCGGGACTCACGCGCTGCAGGGCGTCCACCACCGTGGCATCGTCTATCCCTTCCAGCGCATCGGCTGCCTCTGCCGGACCGAGTCCGGAGATGCGCCTCGCGAGTTCCTCAGCCGACTGCCATCGATGCTCCACGCCGTCTCCCGTTGCGGTCTCGGGGAAACTTGTGGTTCCGGCGGCGTGTTTCGCCACCTACCTTCTCCCGTCCATCAACGGCCCAAAAAAGGAGGCCGCATGAACCCGAAGTTGCGTGCTGCGCTCGCCATCCTTGGCGGCATCGGCGTGGCGATGGTCGTCATCAGTCTCGTGGAGATGATCGGCGCGCGCGTGAACCCGCGGCCCGCGGGGCTCGACATGTCCGACATGGACGCGATGCGCGCCTATGCCGCCTCGCTCCCCGCAAGCGCCATCGCGATCGTGCTCGTCGGATGGCTGGCGGGCACGTTCGTGGGCGGCTTCGTGGCCGCGCTCATCGCGCGC
>Ga0247822_10000108_pt1 | contig 34914 bp, 33 predicted proteins | sample 13C_Cellulose_Da_FD_192423 | JGI IMG/M metagenome (GOLD analysis project Ga0247822, IMG submission 192423) | Soil microbial communities from agricultural site in Penn Yan, New York, United States - 13C_Cellulose_Day30 | ecosystem: Environmental > Terrestrial > Soil > Agricultural land | place...
TCCTTCGCCGCGCTGTCGGCGGCGGAACTGCTCAACCGCGCCACCGACAGCGCGGCGAAGGATGCGCGCGGACCGCAAAACTTCGCGCATTCGGGCGGGACGGTGGCGGGAAAGCGGATATGCTCGCCATCGAAGCGGGCGTCGAAGCTGCAGGTGAGGCCGTTCTTGCCGGTGAGCGTCACCGACAAGGCCTCCCCCGCCCGGGATACGGTGCCGACCCCGGTGCAGGACAGGCCGTCGCCATAATCGACGAACGCGCCGATGCGGTAGGAATCGCCCTTCTGCACGACGCACACCCGGTCGGTGTCGCGGGCGTACAGGCCGGTGAGGTCGCTGTCGTCGGGGTCGCTGACCAGCCCCCGCTCGATCGCGGCGGATTCGAGGTCCTGCGGGGTCGCGGACTGGTTGCCGCCGCCACCGCCCGAACAGGCGGCGAGGAACACAAACAGCGCCGCCGCGGCAGGCTTCATGCGTCGCGCACCAGCGCGCCGTTCTCGATCCGCCGGAAGAAGCAGCTGCGCTCGCCGGTGTGGCAGGCGGGGCCGGCGGCCTCGACCCTGAGCCACAGCGCGTCCTGGTCGCAGTCGATCCGCGCCTCGACGACGCGCAGGACGTTGCCCGAGCTTTCGCCCTTCTTCCACAGCCGCGCCTTGCTGCGCGACCAGAACCACGCCTCGCCGGTCTCCAGCGTCTTCGCCAGCGCGTCGGCGTTCATATGCGCGAGCATCAGCAGCTCGCCGGTAGCGGCGTCGGTGGCGACGGCGGTGATGAGGCCGCTGGCGTCGTATTTGGGGTTCAGAGCGAGGGTGGAGTCGCGCGGGTCGGTCATGGGGGCGTGTTAGCGCGCACGCCCTTCCCCGTCACGACGACGATGCGAAGACGGCCGCGGCAGGTTTCCCCGCCGCGGCCGCCCTGGATCGCGTCGAACCCGTTCAGGCGAGGTCGAAGCGGTCCGCGTTCATCACCTTGGTCCAGGCCGCGACGAAGTCCTTGACGAACTTCTCCTCATGCCCGGTCTCGGCATAGACCTCGGCGACCGCGCGCAGTTCCGAGTTGGAGCCGAAGATCAGGTCGGCACGGGTGGCACGCCAGGTCTCGCCACCGCTGGTGCGGTCGGTGGCGATATATTCCTCGTCGTCGCTTCCATCGACGGCCTTCCAGACATTGGTCATGTCGAGCAGGTTGACGAAGAAGTCGTTGGTGAGCTGGCCCGAGCGCCTGGTGAAATGGCCATGGCCCCGCTCGCCGTGATTGGCGCCGAGCACGCGCAGGCCACCGATCAGCACGGTCATCTCCGGCACCGACAAGCCGAGCAACGACGCACGGTCGAGCATCAGTTCCTCGGTCTTCACCGCCAGCTTCCTGGGCAGATAGTTGCGGAAGGCGTCGGCCTGCGGCTCCATCACCGCGAAGCTGTCAGCGTCGGTCTGTGCCTCGGTCGCGTCGCCACGGCCACCGGTGAAGGGCACCGCGACGCTCGAACCGGCATCCTTGATCGCCTTCTCCAGCCCGACCACGCCCCCGAGCACGATCGCATCGGCGAGCGACAGATTGCCGCGCAGCCCGTCGAGCGTGGACAGAACCTTGGCGAGCGAGGCCGGCTCGTTGACCTCCCAGTCCTTCTGGGGGGCGAGGCGGACGCGCGCGCCATTGGCACCGCCGCGGAAATCGGACTTGCGATAGGTGCTGGCCGAGGCCCAGGCGGCCTTGATCAACTGGCTCACGGTAAGGCCGCTCGACGCGATCGCCGCCTTCACCGCCTCAACATCGGCGTCCGAAGGCCTGGTCCCGGCGGGGATCGGATCCTGCCAGATCAGATCCTCGGCGGGCACTTCCGGACCGAGATAGCGGCCCTTGGGGCCCATGTCGCGATGGGTCAGCTTGAACCAGGCGCGAGCGAAGGCGTCCTTGAACGCTTCATGGTCGTTGCGGAACTTCTCCGAGATCACGCGGAACTCGGGATCGACCTTGAGCGCCATGTCGGCGGTGGTCATCATCGTCGGAACCTTCTTGGACGAGTCCCAGGCCGCGGGGGCCATGTCCTCTTCCTTCTGGTTCACCGGCTGCCACTGCTGCGCGCCGGCCGGCGAGTGGACGAGCTCATAGTCATAGTCGAGCAGGAGGCGGAAGAAGTTCTCGCTCCACTGCGTCGGCGTGTTGACCCATGAGCCTTCGAGTCCGCTGGTCACGCTATGCTCGCCGATGCCGCCGCTTTCGTGGCTGCTGACCCAGCCGAAACCCTGCGCGGCGAGATCGCCGCCCGCAGGTGCGGCACCGAGCAGCGACGCATCGCCATTGCCGTGCGCCTTGCCGAAGGTGTGGCCACCGGCGGTGAGCGCGACGGTTTCCTCATGATCCATCGCCATGCGCTCGAACGTCGCCTTGATGTCGCGCGCCGACTGGAGCGGGTCGGGGTTCCCGCCCGGCCCTTCGGGATTGACGTAGATCAGGCCCATCTGGATCGCGGCGAGCGGGCCTTCGAGCGCTTCGAGCCCCTTGTCGAGGTCGATGCGGGTCTGAACGCCTTCATTCACCCATTTGTCTTCCGAACCCCAATAGATGTCGCGCTCGGGCTCGAACACATCGGCACGGCCGCCGCCGAATCCGAACACCGGGCCTCCCATCGATTCGATCGCGACATTGCCGGCGAGGATGAAGAGATCGGCCCAGCTGATGTGCTTGCCGTACTTGCGCTTGACCGGCCACAGCAGGCGCCGCGCCTTGTCGAGATTGCCGTTGTCGGGCCAGCTGTCGAGCGGGGCGAAGCGCTGCTGCCCGCTATTGGCGCCGCCGCGGCCGTCGGCGGTGCGGTACGTGCCCGCAGCATGCCAGGCCATGCGAATGAAGAACGGACCGTAATGCCCATAGTCCGCCGGCCACCAGGGCTGGCTGTCGGTCATCAGCGCGGTGAGGTCGGCCTTGAGCGCCGCATAATCGAGCTTCTTGAACGCCGCAGCATAGTCGAAATCGGCGCCCATCGGGTTCGATGCGCCATTGGGGTTGAGGATTTCGGTAGCCAGCATTTCGGGCCACCAGTCGCGGTTGGTACGCCCGAGCAGGGCACGGACACCGCCGTCGCCATGAAACGGACAGCCGCCGCCGTCGATCGATCCGGTCTTCGCGTCCATGTGCCGATCCCTCCTTATAGTGTGGTTCTGAGGGGAGGCTATCGGAACCCTGCGCCCCCCGGAAACGAGATAAACAAGTCAGTACGAACGAGAGAATCGATCACGTAACCGGATTGTCATCGACTGGTTCGAATATGTGACTGCAGGCCTCGACCGGCCCCTCCCTCCTTCGTCACCCCGGCACAAGGCCGGGGTGACGGTTAAGGGTGCCGGGTGGAGACGGACGAGGACTCCACTTCCCTGCGGATCAATGATTGCGGATCGCGTCGATCAGTTCATCCTTGTTCATGTCCGATCGCCCCGCGATGCCGATCTCCTTCGCCTCGCCATACAGCGCCGCCTTGCTGCGATTCTCGAGATGCGTGCCGTTGCGATCGAGCGTGCCGCCGGCATAGGCGTTGGCGATACGGGCGGCCTTTTCCTTGCTCGCCCCCGCCTCGCGCAGATCCTCATAGACCTTGTCGCTCTTGATCGTCGGGCCGTGGTCCTTGGCCATTTCCTGTCTCCTTCGCGCCACTAACGCATCCGGAAACGATGGGGTTCGATGGTTGATGTTACAAAAGGGCGACAAGTGCGGATCGTGCGCCTATATGCGCGCCCATCGACCAACGATTCCCCCGCGAAGGGCCGATGCTGACCACTAATCCGTTCGATGACGACAAGCTGCGCGAAGAGTGCGGCATCTTCGGCGTTTCCGGCGCCGACGGTGCGGCCGCACTCGTTGCGTTAGGCCTCCACGCGCTCCAGCACCGCGGCCAGGAGGCCGCCGGGATCACGAGCTGGGACGGCGCCCATTTCCACACCCATCGCGCGATCGGCCATGTCGCCGGCAATTTCGACCGCGACGAGGTGATGCGCGCGCTGCAGGGCAGCGTCGCCTGCGGCCATGTCCGCTACGCCACCACCGGCGATTCGGGCATGCGCAACGTCCAGCCGCTCTATGCCGAGCTGGCGAGCGGCGGCTTCGCGGTGGCGCACAACGGCAACATCTCCAACGCGCTGCACGTGCGCCGCGAACTGATCCAGCGCGGGTCGATCTTCCAGTCCACGTCCGACACCGAGACGATCATCCACCTGGTCGCGACCAGCGGTTACAAGGATCTGCTCGATCGCTTCATCGACGCGCTGAAGCAGATCGAGGGCGCCTATTCGCTGATCTGCATGACGCCCGAGGGGATGATCGCGTGCCGCGACCCGCTGGGCATTCGTCCGCTGGTGATGGGCCGGTTGGGCGACGCCTATATCTTCGCGTCGGAAACGGTCGCGCTCGACGTGGTCGGCGCCGACTATGTCCGCGATGTCGAGCCGGGCGAACTGGTGATCGTGCAGGACGGCGAGCTGCGCTCGATCCGCCCCTTCACCGCGATCGCGCCGCGCCCGTGCATCTTCGAATGGGTCTATTTCTCGCGCCCCGATTCGATCTCCGAGAATCGCTCGGTCTATTCGGTGCGCAAGAATATCGGCGCAGAGATCGCGATCGAATCGCCGGTCGAAGCCGATCTGGTTATCCCCGTTCCCGATTCGGGCGTGCCCGCCGCGATCGGCTATGCCCAGCAATCGGGCATCCCGTTCGAACTCGGCATCATCCGTTCGCACTATGTCGGCCGCACCTTCATCCAGCCGAGCGCCGAGGTTCGGCGCCTGGGCGTAAAGCTCAAGCACAACGCCAATCGCGACCTGATCCAGGGCAAGCGCATCATTCTGGTCGACGATTCGATCGTGCGTGGCACCACCAGCCTCAAGATCGTCGAGATGATGCGCGAGGCGGGCGCCGCCGAGGTGCATATGCGCATCGCCAGCCCGCCGACGACGCACAGCTGCTTCTATGGCGTCGATACGCCGGAGCGGTCGAAGCTGCTCGCCGCGCGGATGGACGTCGCCGCCATGGCCGAGTTCATCAAGGCCGACAGCCTCGCCTTCGTCTCGATCGACGGCCTCTATCGCGCGCTGGGCGAAGCGAAGCGGACCGAGGTGCTGCCCAAATATTGCGATGCCTGCTTCACCGGCGAGTATCCGACGCAGCTGACCGACCATAATGAGCAGGCGGACAGCCAGCTCGCCCTTCTCGACGAACCGGCCTGAACCCATGACCGAACAGTTTCTTGCAGGGCGCGTCGCGCTCGTCACCGGCGCGAGCCGCGGCATCGGCGCGGCGACCGCGATCGCGCTGGCAGCCCGGGGCGCGCATGTCGTCCTGACCGCGCGCACAGCCGGAGGCCTCGAGGAAGTCGAAGAGGCGATCTTCGCCGCAGGCGGCAACGCCACCATCGCGCCGATGGACCTGCTCGAGACCGATTCGATCCCGCGCCTTGCCGCAGCAGTGGCCGAACGCTGGGGCAAGCTCGACCTGCTGGTGCTCAACGCCGCGGCGCTGGGTACGCTGTCCGCCATCGCGGCGTTCGACCCCAAGGAAGTCGCCAAGACGCTGGCGCTCAACGTCAGCGCGCAGGCCGCGCTGATCGGCGCGTTCGACCCGCTGCTGCGCAAGGCCGACAATGGCCGGGTGATCGGCCTGACGTCCACCGTCGCGCGCAAGCCGCGCGCGTTCTGGGGCTTGTACGGGGCGACCAAGGCGGCGTTCGAGAATCTGGTGCTGAGCTATGGCGAGGAAGTGCGCAACCTGACCAAGGTGCGCGTCGCCCTGCTCAACCCCGGCGCGACCCGTACCAAGATGCGCGCGCGCGCCTATCCCGGCGAAGCCCCCGAGAGCGTCAAGCCGCCCGAGGTGGTTGCTGAGCGGATCGTCGCGCTGCTGGCGGCGGATTTCGAGACCGGGACGTTCGAAACGCTCGACTGACCGGGCGAGCGCCCGGCTGGACGTTTTCCGACTCGGTTCGTCGCAATTGCGACGGTCGCCATCTTCCGAAGCGCGGATCGCTTCCTAGCTTGTTCCCGAAAGGGAGAGCAGGAATGTATTCGCCGCCAGCGACGATCGCACCGGAGATCATTGCCTGCATCTACGAGGGCAGACTGCCCACCGCCGGCGAGTTGCGCCGCGTCGCGAGGCGCATCCGCGACGAGCTTCGCGGTGCGAAGAGCATGTTCCGCTGGGAACGCTCTGCTCCCGAACGCGCCGAACGGCGGCGGATGCTGCGCGCGGCGCTGGCAGCACTGGCGGGCGACAGGCGCGCGATCGGGCAGCTAACCGCCGCGATCGTCTGAACCAGCCTATCCCGCGAGGAACGCCTTCACCTCGCCCTGGAAGAAGGGCGCGTTGTCCCACATCAGGAAGTGCGCAGCGTTGGGCACCCGCTTGAGCACCGCGCCCTTCACCGGCGCGTAGGACGCCTGATAATAGCCATCCATCTGGGCATCGGTCACCGGCGCGCCCTTGGGCGAGACATAGAGCACCAGCGTCTTCGCGGTGACCCTGGACAGCTCGGGGACCAGGTTGGTCATGATGAGCTCGCCATAGGAACGCGCGGAAACGTCGCGGTCGGACTTCATCGCATCCTCCAGCGCGCCGGCCCGCATGCTCTCGGTCGCGACCATCGAAGCGATCGTGGCTTCGAGCTGCTTGGCATAGGCGTCGGCAGGCGACGTCTTCATGCTGTTCATGATCCCGTCGGCGATCGGCTTGAGCGTCGCCGGAGTCGCGTTGGGGCCGCCGAACATCGCGCCCATGAACGGGAACATGTCGACCACCATCAGCTTCGACACGCTTGCCGGATGGCGCGCGGCGAGCATCATGGCCATCGTCCCGCCCATCGAATGGCCGATCACCGCGACGCTGCCCAGCTTCCGCTCGGCGATATAGCGGGCGATCTCCTCGGCCACCGGCGCGGCGACATCGCCTTCGCTATTGCCGCCCTTGTCGGTGCCGGCGAAGCCGTGGACCTGAACCTTGTGCCAGCGATAGCCGGGGACGGCGGCGATCATCTCCTTCCACACGCGCGGGGACGAGGAGAGGCCGGGGATCAGGATCACGTCCTTGCCCTTCCCTTCCACCGTCACGGTGATGCGGGTGGAGGCGAAATCCTTCGCCGAAGCGGGCGCGGGCAGCAGCATGGCGGAGAGCAGCAGCGCGACGAACGCGAACAGGCCGCGGCGGTGAATCATGGCAGGTCCTCCCGGTTTCGGGCGAAACTATCGGGGGGCGATCGGCTCGTCCATCTCGATCACGATGCCCTCGTCGACCGCGGCTTCCTCTTCCAGCTCCTCGGCGCGGAACGCCTCGCGGTTCATCACGAAGCTGCCATGGTAGCCCGAGAAGCGCCATTCGCCGGTGACTTCGGTGCCATCGTCGCTGATCGTGCCCGCATAGGCGACCGAATGGGCAAGCGTGCCCGCCGGATCGTACTGCTTCACGAAGCGCAGCCGCGCGCCGGTGCGGTCGCCATCGACAAAGGCGCGGCGGATCTCTTCCGCGCCGGTGTTATCGGGTTCGGTGATCGTCCCGCTGACCTCGCCGACAATCTCGTCGAGATGCGCGATGAAGCTGTTCTCATCCACGCCGAACGAGGAGGCAAAGTAGCGGCCGTACCAGACGCCGGTCACGTCCTGCGGATCGTTCATTGCGCCTCCACCAGCTGTTCCAGCTCCGCCACCGTCAGCGGTTCGGCACAGAGATAGCCCTGGTAGAACTGGCATCCCTCCTTGGCGAGAAGCTCAAGCTGCTCCGCGGTCTCCACTCCCTCGGCGACCACCGCGAGACCGAGCGAGCGCGCCATGTCGATCACCCCGCGCACCACCACCCGGTCGCGCGCCGATCCGGTGATGTCCTGCGTCAGCTTGCGGTCGATCTTGAGATAGTCGAGCGGCAGCGCCTTGAGGTAGGCGAGGCTGGAATAGCCCGTCCCGAAATCGTCGATCGCGACGCGGCAGCCGGCGGTGCGAAGCTCGGCAAGCAGGCGCGCGGCTTCGCTCAGGTCGCCGATCAACCCGCCCTCGGTGATCTCGACGGTGAGGCGCCCGCGCGGAAAGCCGCTCGCATCCACCCAGTCGAGGAACAGGTCGGCGAAGTTGATCCGGGCGACATCGGCGGCGGTGACGTTGACCGACAGGCGCAGGCCGCGCAGCGCCAAGGGCCAGCGCGCGGCCTGATCGAGCGCGAGCCGCTGGACATGCTCCGACAGCGCCAGTTCGAGCCCCGCGCGCACCGCAGCTGCAAAGAGCATTTCGGCACCGATCTCACCCTGCGCGTGACGCCAGCGCGCCAGCGCCTCGACCCCGGCGATCGCACCGGTCGACACCACCACCTGGGGCTGGAAGCGAAGCTCGATCTCGCCCGCCTCCATCGCCCGGCGCAGATCGACCGCGAGCGTGTCGAGCGGCACGACGCCGGGCGGGGCATCGTTCCCCGCCAGCGTATCGCTCGCCCGGCGCAGCAGGGTCGCGGCGGTATCGTCCGGCTCCGACAGAGCGATCGCAGTGCGTGCGCCCAGCGGGGTGATCTCGTCGCCGATCACGAAGGGCCGCGACAGTGCCTCCTCGATCCGCGCCGCCACCGCTTCGAGCAAGTCGGGCGCAGCGCCTTCCGAAGCGACGACGAACTCGGCACCGGCAACGCGCGCCGCGACGAAATGGCGGCCCAGCAGCTCGCGCGCCGCTTCGCCCAGCCTGCCCGAAGCGGCGCGCAGCAGCGCATCCCCGGCGGGGCGGCCATAGGCGGTATTGACCATCTCGAACCGGTTGAGGGCCGCAAGGACCACACCCACTGGCTGTTTCTCGCCCAGCCGCCGTTCGATCCAGCGGCGAACCCCGGCACCGTCATGCACCCCGGCCAGCGCATCGCGCACTGCCGCACCGGCATCGATCTCGCCCAGCCGCTCGATCAGCGCGTGGACGCGCCCGGTGCGCGCATCGCGCTGAAGATGCTCGACCACGCGCCCCGCACCCTGAAGCTCATGTGCGAAGGCGCTCGCGGAAAGGCCGTCGCGCAATCGAGCGAACGCGGCACGCAGGGCGCCACGGTCGCCCGCGCCCACCCGGCGCAGCATCGCGCGGACCGAAGGCTCCTCGCCCAGCCCCAGCATCGCCGCGAGCGCCGGAGTGACCTGAATCGAGGCGTAGGCAGGGTCATAACGCCAGCCAAGCGGCTCGGCGTCGCCGACGATCACCGGCCCTTCGCCACCGACCCGTTCGGCGTGGCGGGCGGCAAAGCGCAACGCCTGGACGAACTCCGCCTCCCGCATCGGGCTGGCGAGAAAATGGGTGGCGCCGGCCTCGTAGAACTCACCGAGCCGCGCGGAATCGTTGCGCGAGACCAGTGCAAGCAGCGCGCCGCCGGTCGCGCCCGCGACGCCCGCGAGCGCGCGCACCGCCGCCAGTCCCTCTTCCACCGCACCGCGCGCATCGACCACCGCCACCACCGCGCCGCTCGCGAGCAACCGCCGCTCGGCACCATCGGCACGGCGCGCCGCGACGACGCGCCAGCCGGCCCCGGCAGCCAGTCCGGCAAGTTCGTCACGCTGGCGAAAGGAGAGCAGGAAAACTGGCCGTTCGCGCCCGGTCATCGTGGTGGCGTGCAGGGGCGCGGTTTCGGTCATCGGCCCCATCCCTAACCCAAGGCTTGCTGCGAAGCCATCAACCGCTTAGCTGCTTTTTTCATGGCCACCGCGCCCGCCTCGATCGACCGGCCCCTTGTCGACAAGCATGGCCGCACGATCCGCTACCTCAGAGTATCGGTGACGGACCGGTGCGACCTGCGCTGCCGGTATTGCATGGCCGAGAAGATGACGTTTCTGCCGCGCAGCGAACTGTTGGCGCTGGAAGAGATCGCGCTGATCGCCGAACGCTTCATCGCGCGCGGCGTAACCAAGATCCGCCTGACCGGCGGCGAACCGCTGGTACGCCGTGACGCGATCGACCTGGTCCGACGGCTCGGGCGCAACGTCGGACGCGGTCTCGATGAGCTGACGATGACCACCAACGGCACCCGCCTTGCCGAATATGCCGAGACGCTGGCCGATGCTGGGGTTCGGCGAATCAACGTCAGCCTGGATAGCCGCGACCCCGAGACGTTCCGCCACATCACCCGCCATGGCGTGGTGGGAGAGGTGCTGGACGGCATCGCCGCAGCGCAGGCAGCCGGCGTGTCGGTCAAGATCAACATGGTCGCGCTCAAGGGGCTGAACGACCACGAGATCGCGCCGATGCTGCAATGGGCAGGCGACAACGGGCTGGACCTGACCCTGATCGAGACCATGCCGCTCGGCGCGATCGACGAGGATCGCGCAGACCGCTTCATGCCGCTGACACAGGTGTTCGACGATCTGGCGCAGCGCTTCACACTGTCGCCCGACCGGCACCGCAGCGGCGGCCCGGCGCGTTATTGGCGCGTCGCGGAGACCGGCGCGCGGCTCGGCCTCATCTCGCCGCTTACCGGCAATTTCTGCGAGAGCTGCAACCGCGTGCGCCTGACCACGGAGGGTAAACTGTTCACCTGTCTTGGCCATGAGGACCAGGTCGATCTGAAGACCGCGATCCGGCAGGGCGGACTGGCCGGAGTCGATAGCGCGATCGACGATGCGCTCGCCACCAAGCCCGCGCACCATGATTTCAATGTCGAGCGCGGCGCCGCGCCCGCAGTCGGCCGCCATATGAACGTGACCGGCGGATGAGCGGCATGCGCCGGGCACTCGTCGCCTCCCCCACCAACCCCGCCGAGGTTGCCGCGCACGAACTGCTCGCGGCCCATGACTGGGTGCACCCGGACGAGGCCGAGATGATCGTCGCGCTGGGCGGCGACGGCTTCATGCTCCAGACGCTGCACATGCTGCTGGAGAAGCATCGCAACATGCCGGTGTTCGGGATGAACCTGGGCACGATCGGTTTCCTGATGAACGAATGGCGCCCCGACGGGCTCGACGCGCGCCTGACCCGCGCGCGGCCGTTCAAGGTGACTCCGCTGGTGATGGTGGCGACCACGGTCGAGGGCGAGACGCATGTGCTGCCCGCGATCAACGAGGTGTCGCTGCTGCGCGAGACGCGCCAGACCGCCAAGCTCCAGGTGACGGTGAACGACCGTGTCGTGCTGCCCGAGCTGGTGTGCGACGGCATCCTCATCGCGACACCCGCGGGATCGACCGCCTATAATCTCTCCGCGCATGGGCCGATCCTGCCGCTCGGCTCGCAGATGCTCGCGCTTACCCCGATCAGCCCGTTCCGGCCCCGCCGCTGGCGCGGCGCGATCCTGCCCGAGAAGGCACGAATTTCGCTGGAAGTACTCGATCCCGGCAAGCGCCCGGTCAGCGCCGTCGCCGACCAGCGCGAGGTGCGCGACGTGGCGCGCGTGGATATCGAGATCGACCCCAAGCGCGACCTGACGTTGCTGTTCGACCCCGAACACGCCCTCGACGACCGGATCACAATGGAGCAGTTCGTCGCATAGAAGGTGCCGGTTCTCACCAGCTTCGCGATCTTTCCGAAATTCTTGCCCACGCCCGCTTGCAATGCGCGAAACCCCTTCGTATAGGCGCGCCCTCGCTGTCGTTCCCTGATAGCTCAGCGGTAGAGCTCTCGACTGTTAATCGAGCGGCCGTAGGTTCGAATCCTACTCAGGGAGCCAGCGATTTTCCCTTCAAATCGCCAGTCCGTCCGCAGCGCGCGACCGCGTCGTGCGGTTACGGGTCCGCGTGCGCCATTCCGTTTCCCGAATGATCGTTCAGCGAATGGACATTTGCCTTATGCTGTTCGTTACAACCACATATCGGCACGAGTCGCCGCAATGATCAGGAGGAATATCATGCGCATCAGCCAATCCCGCCGTTCGCGGGTCGCGGCGCTTGCCCTCGCCCTCGCGTCGGCATCCGTGCTCGCGTCCTGCGCGACGCCCACACCTTTCCAGCCCGCTTCCGGCAGCGGCCAGTACCGCACGGGCTATTGGGACGAGCAGATCGAGAACGACCGGTTCCGCGTCACGTTCGCGGGCAACAGCCTCACCTCGCGCGAGACGGTCGAGCGCTATCTTCTCTATCGTGCCGCGCAGCTTACCGTCGAGCGCGGCTACGACTATTTCACCCTCTCCGACCGCGACACCGAGAAGAAGACGCGGACCTATGTCGACCGGCCCTTCGGCCCCGGCCCGTGGGGCTATTGGGGGCCGTCATGGCGCTATTACAGCCCGCGCTGGGGCTGGCGCGGCTGGAGCCCCTACTCCTTTGGCGATCCGTTCTGGGATCGCGACATCGATGTCCGCACCGTCGATCGCTATGAAGCGAGCGCCGAGATTGTGGTCGGCCGGGGCCGCAAGCCCGACAATGTCCGCGCGTTCAATGCGCGCGAGGTACTCGAAAATCTCGGTCCGTCGATCAGCCAGCCGCCCAAGCCGCGCTGAGACCGGCTGACCAGCCACAAGAAAAGGGCCGCCCGGGAAGACCGGGCGGCCCTTTTTCTTTTGCCTTGCCAGGACCGCACGATCGCCGCCCCGGCACGGGGCCGGGCGACGATCGGGCCGCGGCCGTCCCTACAGCGCGCCGTGGCAGTGCTTGTACTTGTTGCCCGACCCGCAGGGGCACGGCGCATTGCGGCTGACGCGGCCGGCCCACTCCGCCGGATCGTCGCCCACGGCTCCGCCGTCCGGACGCGGGATCTGGAGCGCGGGCAGCTCGTTCGAGATCAGGCCTGCGGCCCCGGCATCCCAATCGGCGCTGTTATCGATGCCGGTCAGCGGATCGATATGCGTCGTCAGGAAATCGGGCAGCTCGGGAAGCTCGGGCGGCGCCTGGAACTGGAATTCGGCCCAAGCGAGCGTACGCGTCACGTCTTCACGGATGCTGGCGAGCATCCGCTCGAACATGGCGAAGGCTTCCTGCTTATACTCGTTGATCGGCGTCTTCTGGGCATAGGCGCGCAGGTGAACCACCTGACGCAGCGCATCGAGCATACCCAGATGCTCCTTCCAGTGATGGTCGAGATTCTGGAGCAGGATCGATTTTTCGATCTGGACCCAGGTCTCTGGATCGAGATCGTCCGACTTGGCCTTCACACGCGTATCGGCGAGTTCGCGGATGCGATTCTCGACGTCCTCGGGCTCGATGCCGTCCTGCTCGGCGATCCACGTCTCGACCGGCACTTCGATGCCCAGCGTCTTCTGGACATTCTCCTTGAGGCCTTCGACATTCCATTGCTCGGGATAGGTCTCTGCCGGGCAGAAACGGCCGACAAGATCGTTGACCGTCTCGGCGCGCATATCCTCGACCACGTCGCCGACGGTCTCGGCATCCATGATGTCACTGCGCTGCTCGTACACCACCTTGCGCTGGTCGTTCATGACGTCGTCATATTCGACGACCTGCTTGCGGATGTCGTAGTTGCGCGCCTCGACCTTCTTCTGCGCGGTCTCGATCGCCTTGGTCAGCCACTTGCTGCCGATCGCCTCGCCATCGGCGATGTTGTTGCGCATCATCTTGGCGAACAGCGTGTCGGGGCCGAAGATACGCAGCAGGTCGTCGTCGAGGCTGAGGTAGAAGCGCGACAGGCCCGGATCGCCCTGGCGGCCTGAACGGCCGCGCAGCTGGTTGTCGATGCGACGGCTTTCGTGGCGTTCGGTGCCGAGCACGAACAGGCCGCCAGCCTCGAGCACCTTCTGCTTCTCGGCAGCGACTTCGGCCTTGATCTGCTCGACCGCAGCTTCGCGCTCCGGCCCTTCCGCCATCTCGCTGAGCTCGTCATTCACCCGGAATTCGACATTGCCGCCAAGCTGGATGTCGGTGCCGCGGCCCGCCATGTTGGTGGCGATCGTCACCGCACCCAGACGGCCGGCCTGCGCCACGATATGTGCCTCGTTCTCGTGCAGGCGCGCATTGAGCACCGAGTGATCGACGCCCTCCTTGGTGAGATAGTCGGACAGCAGCTCCGACTTCTCGATCGAGACGGTGCCGACCAGCACCGGCTGGCCCTTGGTCGCATGCTCCTTGATCGAGCGCGCGATGGCGATGAACTTGTCCTGCTGGGTCTTGTAGAACTCGTCGTCCTGATCGATCCGCTGCACCGGCACGTTGGTGGGGATCGTCACCACGTTCATCTTGTAGATGTCGAAGAATTCCGGCGCCTCGGTCGCCGCGGTGCCGGTCATGCCCGAGAGCTTGGGATACATGCGGAAATAATTCTGGAAGGTGATCGAGGCGAGCGTCTGGTTCTCCGGCTCGATGTTGACGCCTTCCTTGGCTTCGACCGCCTGGTGCAGACCGTCCGACCAGCGGCGGCCGTCCATCATGCGCCCGGTGAACTCGTCGATGATGACGACCTTCCCGTCCTTGACGATGTAATCGATGTCGCGCTTGCGCATCGTGTTCGCCTGAAGCGACTGGTTGAGGTGGTGGACCACCTGGGTGTTCTCGAAATCGTAGAGATTGTCGCCCTGCAACAGCCCCGCCGCCTCGAGCATCCGCTCGACGGTCTCGGTGCCCTCTTCGGTCAGGATGACGCTCTTCTGCTTTTCGTCCTTCTCGTACAGCTTCTCGTCGAGCTGCTTCACCACCGCATCGACCTGCATGTACAGTTCGGACTTGTCGTCGGTCGGGCCGGAGATGATCAGCGGCGTGCGCGCCTCGTCGATCAGCACCGAGTCGACCTCGTCCACGATCGCCATTGCGAAGGGGCGCTGCACCATCGACGCGCGATCATACTTCATGTTGTCGCGCAGATAGTCGAAGCCGAATTCGTTGTTCGTGCCGTAGGTGATGTCGGCGGCATAGGCGTCGCGGCGCTGATGATCGGCGAGGTTGGGCACGATCACGCCGACGGTCAGGCCGAGGAACTTGTAGATCTGCCCCATCCACTCGGCGTCGCGGCGGGCGAGATAGTCGTTGACGGTGATGACGTGGACGCCCTGCGCCGGCAGCGCATTGAGATAGGTGGCGAGCGTTGCCACCAGCGTCTTGCCTTCACCCGTGCGCATCTCGGCGATCTCGCCGCGATGGAGGACGATGCCGCCGATCATCTGGACGTCGAAATGGCGCATGCCGAGCACGCGGCGCGATGCCTCGCGCACCGTCGCGAAGGCTTCGGGCAGGATCGAGTCGATCTTCTCGCCATTCGCAAGCCGCTCGCGGAACTTCACGGTCTGCGCCGACAGTTCCTCGTCCGAGAGCGCCTGCAGTGCAGGCTCGAACGCGGTGATCTTCTGGACGATGGCCCCAAGGCCTTTGACGTAACGGTCGTTGGACGAGCCGAACAGGGATTTGGCCAAACCGCCGAGCATGATGGATTCCAGTCGTATAAAATTGCGGGATGCGCGCCCGGCCTGCGGACGCAGCTAGTCTGTGTGCGAAGAGGGCCGCCCGCATGGCAGGCGGCGGCACGGGCTATTCCAGCCGGCGCTCGCTCGACAGACGCGCGGGACGAAGCACCGGCGCGTCATGGATGGCAAAGGATGCGGCAGCGGGAAGCTGCGGCGTCGCGATCGGGGCAAAGATACGTGTCGCGGTGACAGCGGCAACCGCCTCAGCGGCGACCTCGGCAGCGCGGGTGATCGCCGTTTCGCTCTGCCGCTGCCCCACGCGCAGGTCACGGTCGCCGGTGAAGGCACCGGTCAGACCCGCCAACAGCGCGGAGAGAAACAGCAACAGTTGCACGATGTACCCTGTAACAACCCCAAATTGCCCGCCGCTGAACGGCGGACCGTTGCGGACATAGGGTGGGTCGGCGCTTACTCCAACCCCAAAAGCACAGACGCTAGTCCGCCAGCACCCAGCGAACAGGCAGGATCGCCGGGATGGCGACCGGCGTTCCATCGACCCGCTGGGGCTCGTAGCGCGCATCCTGCGCGATCCGGAACGCCGCGGTATCGAGCGTCGCGGAACCGGAGCTGGAGTGAAGGGCGCAGTCGACCAGTCGCCCGGTGGCGTCGAGTACGCATTTGAGCCGTGTCGTCCCCTGCTCGTCCCGCGCCATCGCCTCGGGCGGATAATAGCTGGCGATGGGCGGCATATAGATCTGGCGGGGCGGGGTTATCTGGCCCGCCGGCGCGGGTGCCGAAACCTGAAGCGCAAGCAGCAATGCGACGATCATTCCCGTTCCCCGGCGCTCCGCACGACTTCGCATCCTACGCGCGCGTCGGGATAGACGTCGAGCTTCATCGAGCGCACCTTGACCGTGCGCACCCGCGGATCGGCGGCGAGCGCAAGCTGAGCGACTTCCTCGCACAGCGTTTCCTGCAGTTCGATATGCCGCGCCTCGCTCAGCGCGCGGATGCCCTCGCGCAGATAGTCATAGTCGACCACCGCCTCGATCCGGTCCTGCGGCACCGCGTCATAGCCGCAGGTCAGCCATACGCTCACCGTCACGCGCTGCGGCGCGGCGCGCTCATGGTCGTGAATGCCAAGGCCGATCGTGACCTCAAGCCCTTCCAGCAGGATCGTATACTCAACCATGCGGGCGCACATCGGGCCTTGCCCGCCCGTCGAACATCACATCCCCCTCGCGCCGAACGAACCGCTGGCCGCAATCGACGAAGACATTCTGCCCGGTGATACTGCGCGCGGCCAGCAGATGCTCCACCGTGCGGGCGATGTCGCCAAGGTCGACCTGGCGCTCGAGCAAGTTCTGGGTCGATGCCCTGGCGAACTCCGCGTCGCCCTGATCGAGGCTGGGCAGCGAGATTCCGGGCGACACCGCATTGACGCGGATCCGCGGCGCCAGCGCCATCGCGAGCAAGCGCGTCGCCTCCGCCAGCCCCGCCTTGCTCAGCGTATAGGTGAGGAAATCGGGGTTGGGGTTGTCGAGCTTCTGGTCGAGCAGATTGACGATCGCCCCTTCCGCCAGCCCGGTCTGTGCCGCCATCGCCGAAGCGAGCACCAGAGGAGCGCCGAGGTTGACGTGCATGTGCCGGTCCAGTCCGGCATAATCGGCCACCGGCAACGCGTCCCACGCGAACAGCGAGGCGTTGTTGACCAGCCCTTCGACGGGCCCGCCCAGCACCTCCGCCGCGGCCTGCACCAGCCCGCGCGTTTCGGCCGCGTCGGCAAGATCCGCAGTTACCAGCGCCACGCCCAGTTCCGCGGCCAGCGCCTCCGCCTCGTCATGCGAGTCATGGTGATGCACCGCAACCTTGTGCCCGGCGGCGGCCAGATGCCGCACGATCGCCGCGCCGATGCGCCGCGCGCCACCGGTGACGAGAACCCGCATCAATACCCCATCAGCGCCAGCACTTCCTTGCGGCTGCGCTCATCCTCGCGGAACACTCCCATCATCCGGCTGGTGACCATGCCGACCCCAGGGGTCCGGACCCCGCGCGCGGTCATGCACGCGTGGCTCGCCTCGATCACCACCGCGACGCCGCGCGGGTGGAGGTGGTTCCAGATGCAATCGGCGACTTCCGCGGTCAGCCGTTCCTGCACCTGCAGCCGCCGCGCATAGGCATGAAGCACGCGTGCAAGCTTCGAGATGCCGACGACATGATCCTGCGGCAGATAGGCGATCGAGGCGCGGCCGATGATCGGCGCCATATGGTGCTCGCAATGCGACTGGAACGGGATGTCCTTCAGCAGCACGATCTCGTCATAGCCGCCCACCTCCTCGAAGATGCGCGAGAGGTGGTGTGAAGGATCCTCGCCATAGCCCTGACAATATTCCTTCCAGGCGCGTGCGACGCGCTTGGGCGTATCGAGCAGGCCTTCCCGAGTCGGATCGTCACCGGCCCAGCGAAGGATCGTGCGAACCGCGTCCGCAACCTCCTCGGGCACCTCGATTTTGGGCGGCGAAGCGACGATATCGCCGTCATCGGGCTCGTCGTGGTCGTGGCAGCTCATCGTCCTGCAAATCCTGTGTTTCGTGCGTGACGCTACGGCAAGCACGCTTGGCTGTGTTGCGCTTCGGCAACAACCCCTACCGAACCGGAATAGCAAGCATTTCCGCGGGATTCCTAGCGTGATTTGACGTTGACGTAAGGATTCGGGGAACGGTAGCTTCGACCCAATCCACAATGGTGACCCGCCGCAGATGCGGGCGCCGCTCAGAGAGGAGGCCTTTCATGCGGAAGTTCCAACTGCTCACCGCGTCCGCCATCGCGTTGATGGCCACGACCCCAGCCTTTGCGCAGGACGCTGCGCCTGCCGCGTCTCAGGCCGACGAAACGGTCCGTGACGAGGGCGAGGTGGTCGTCACGGCCACCGGTCGCGCCCAGCTGGCACAGGATGTGCCGATCGCGGTCAGCGTGCTCGGTTCCGAACAGATCGAAAATGCCGGCGTCAGCGATATTCGCGGTCTGCGTCAGGTGACGCCGAGCCTTCAGGTGACCACCGGTCAGTCCGCGGCGACCGGCGTGGTGCTGCGTATCCGCGGTATCGGCACCGCGGGCGACAACCCCGGCTTCGAGCCGGCGGTGGGCGTGTTCATCGACGGCGTGTTCCGCGCCCGCGCGGGCGTCGCGCTGTCCGACCTTCCCCCGATCGACCGGGTCGAGGTCTTGCGCGGCCCGCAGGGCACGCTGTTCGGCCGCAACACGTCGGCCGGCGCGCTCAGCATCACGACGCAAGGTCCGTCGTTCGATCTTGGCGGCTATGTCGAGGGCTCCTACGGCAATTATAACGAGGTCGAGCTCAAGGGCGGCATCACCGGCGGCGTGACCGAGCAGCTCGCGCTGCGCGTGGACGGCGGCTATCACAAGCGTGACGGCTATATCACCGATCCCAACACCGGCCGCGACTTCAACAATATCGACCGCTGGTTCGTCCGCGGCCAGGCGAAGTTCGAGACGACGAACGTCACCTTCCGCCTGATCGGCGACTATGCCCAGACGGATGAGGCGTGCTGCGGCGCGCTCAATAGCGGATCGGGCTTCGAGCTGCTTCCTTCCGGCCGGGACACTACCACCACCGGCGGCGTCCTCGGCTTCATCACCAGCAACCTGATCGAAGCGCTGGCGGGAACCCCCGCCCTGGGCGGTGCGGTCGGCCGCGATGGCATCGTCCGGCCGTTCAATCGCGAAGGGCGGCAGATGGCGACATCGCCCAACCGCGACCTGACCGAGAAGGTCAAGGAATGGGGCATTTCGGGCCAGCTCGACTGGAATCTCGGCGACGTCACCCTCACCTCGATCACCGCCTATCGCGACTGGCGCGCGGTGCGTAGCCAGGACATCGACTTCTCGGGCGCCGACCGCGCCTATCGCGACGGCTATCGCACGGGCATCAAGGACTTCACCCAGGAGCTCCGCCTCAAGGGCAGCGCGTTCGACGGCAAGCTCGACTGGCTCGTCGGCGGCTTCTACCTCAACGAGAAGCTGAACCTGACCGATGTGGTCCGTTACGGCACCCAAGCCGACCAGTTCGTCGACGGCATCTTCAGCCAGCTGACCCGGAACGCGCTGCTGCCCAACGGCGCACAGCTGTTCGGGACGCTGGGCGCGGGCGTGCCGCTGTTCGGTCAGGTCGCCTTTTCCCAGATGACCCCGGCGCAGCAGGCGGCAATTCTTGCAAATCCGGGTGTGCGCGACACCTTCCTCCAGCCGATCCCGCGCACGCCGGACGGCGCGGGCCAGCAGGCCGATCGCTACAAGGTGGATACCCAGGCGTTCGCGCTGTTCACGCACAACATCATCAACTTCACCGACAATCTGTCGTTGACGCTGGGTCTGCGCTACAACCGCGAGACCAAGAAGATCGACGCCAACCTCAACGCGTCGGTGCCGTCGTGCAGCTTCTGGCTCAACCCGAACTCGACGCTGTTCCGCCAGGCGCTGATGGCGCAGGGCGCCAGCCCGTCCAACCCGCTCGGCCTGTTCAGCCTCGCCCATCTCTACACCTGCAACCCGACGATCAACTCGGAGTTCAACGGCGCATACAACGGCAAGCGGACCGAGGACGAGTTCACCGGCACCGCGAAGATCGCGTTCAAGCTCTCCGACAACTATCTGCTCTATGGCGGCTATGACCGCGGCTACAAGTCGGGCGGCTACAACCTCGATCGCGGTTCGTTCGACTCGCGGCTGCTCGGCGGCAACGGCGCGCAGATCAGCGATCTGGAGTTCGGTAACGAGCTGGTCGATGCCTTTGAAATCGGCCTGAAGAGCAACCCGATCCGTGGCCTCCAGATCAACCTCGCGGGCTTCTATCAGGAGTTCAACGGCTACCAGAACAACTCGTTCGAGGGCACGCGCTTCGTCACCCGCAACTTCGCCAAGGTGATCTCGAAGGGCATCGAGCTTGAATCGGTGATCCGCCCAAGCTCGAACCTGACCTTCGCGCTCAACTACACGCTGCTCGACACCGAGGTGAAGGATCCGCTCGCCGGTTCGGACAATGGCAAGCCGCTGACCAACTCGCCGCGCAACGTCATCACCGGCGCGGTGACCTGGACCCCGCAGATCAGCGAGAGTGTCGGCGCACTGTTCCATGTCGACTGGCGCACCAACAGCGATGCCAACACGATCAACAACCCGATCGCGCGGCCCTACACCACCAATGACGGCTACAGCATCGTCAACGCACGCGTTGGCCTGAACTTCGGCAAGGACCGCCAGTTCGGGATCGAGGCCTATGTCGAGAACCTGTTCGACACCTACTACAACATCACCTCGTTCCCGGTCCCGGAGCAGGGCGCCAGCTTCGCGGTCTATCCCGCACCGCCGCGCTTCTACGGCGTGAAGGCACGCGTGAAGTTCTGACCAACCAAATGGGACCAGCCGGGGCTTTCCGGCGGCAGGAGGGCGTGTCCGGGAAACCGGGCACGCCCTTCCCCGTTTTACCCCATGTGGAGAGAATCGGGTCTGCTTGTCCCCTCAGGGAACGCCCTGTGAGGTGCAAACCGTCCTCAGGCGCCCTCAGAGGGCGAGTTCTCCACAAACAAACGCCCGTTATGGTCTTGAAAGGCCATCAAGTACGTGCATCGCGTAAAGAACCACAGTACATCGTCTTCCAGCGACAACGGTGGGAACGCAGCCCACAAACCGTCGGCGCTGGAGCATATCTGAGCCCGGGGGCTTGTCACCGGCTCACAGAGGAGAAGAAAATATGGCGGAAAAGAAGGCATCCGGCGGAGCCCGTGGCGGCATCGCGAAGCCCGTCACCCCCTCGGCCGACCTCGCCGCGATCGTCGGCGCCGGTCCGCTGCCGCGTAGCGAGATCGTCAGCAAGATGTGGGACCACATCAAGAAGAACAATCTCCAGAACCCCGCCAACAAGCGTGAGATCCTGGCCGACGACAAGCTGAAGAAGGTTTTCGGCGGTGACAAGGCGACGATGTTCGAACTGAACAAGCACATCGCCAAGCACGTCAGCTAATCCACGGCCGGCATTTCTGCCGGTCAGGACAGCGGAAAGCCCCCGAGGTTCGTACCTCGGGGGCTTTTTCATGCGTGGAATTCCGGGCGAGGCCCGTCCCTGCCCGCCAGCGGCAGGGACGGCCCATTCTCTCACCAGTTGAAGCGAAGCGATCCCGTGATGGTGCGCCCAGCGCCGAAATAGCAGCTGTTGCTGAACGGGCAGGCGCTGACGTGGCGCGTGTCGAACAGGTTCGCCGCGTTCACTGCAAGGCTGAACCCTGTCAGCGCGCCGCTCGCCTTGCCGAGATCGTAGCCGATCACCGCATCGACCAGCGTGAACGAATCCGTCGTGAAGCGCTGGAAGGTGGTGACGTTGTTGATCACCGCATAGCTGGTGGTGCCGTCCGATCCGCCGACATAACGCACGCCGCCGCCGAGCTTCAGCCCCCCCAGCGGTCCGGCGACGGCATTGTTGCGGCCGAAATCATAGGACACAAAACCCGACGCGAGCCATTCGGGCGTGCCCAGCTGGCGCGTGCCGGTCGTGGTCGGCGTGCCGCTGTTTGTCGCGGTGGACGCGATCGCGGGCGTCCCTTGCGTGATGATCGCATCGGTGTAGCTGCCCGCCAGGATCACATCGAGGCCGGGAGCGATCTCGCCACGCCCTTCCAATTCGACGCCGCGCACGCGCACCTCGCCGATCTGGATCTGCGCGTTGGTGGGAATGCCGCCGGTGCCCGCGGCCGGATCGCCTACAGGCACTTTCCGCCGCCGCAGGTCATAGACCGACGCGGTGAAGATCGCGTTGGTGCCCCTGGGCTGAAACTTCAGGCCCGCCTCATATTGACGGCCCGTCACCGGATCGAACGGCACGCCCTGCCAGGTCGTGCCCGCCTGAGGCTCGAACGATTCCGAGTAGCTGAAATAGGGCGAGAGGCCGAATTCGAACTCGTAAAGCGCGCCCAGCCGCGCGGTGAAGGCATTCTGCGACAGGAAAGTCGCGGCGCCGGCGGCACCCGGAGCGACCTTCTTGTTGCGCGTCGTCTGGTCGTACCAGTCGAAACGGCCGCTCGCGATCAGTTGAAGCCGCCCGATTGCGATCTGATCCTGCAAATACAGGCCGACCTGAGTCCGCTTGCCGTAGGTGTTGACATAGGCGGGCGACAGGACGGTCAGGTCGAAGCTCGGCAGCGTCCCGCCATAGACCGGCCTGAACAGGTTGAGGTTGGGAATGCTGGTCAGCGGGTTCGCCGAGACGCCGGTATTGAACTGCTGGAAATTCTCTCCGGTGATGCTCTGATAGTCGACGCCGGCCAGCACATTGTGGCGCAACGGCCCGGTCGCGAACTTCGCCGCGAAATGATTGTCGAGCGTCAGCGTATCGAAATCCTCGTCCGCGCCGCCGCCGCCGCGGATGATCGTCGAGAAATCGCTGTTGCGGCCGGCCCCGGTTCCGGTGGTAGCGAAGCCCGCGACATAGAGCTGGCGGTAGCTCAGCTCGTTGTTCTGGAAGCGGAAGTTGGAACGGAAGCTGAGGCTGTCGTTGAACTCATGGCGGAAGAAGGCGGCGATCGCCTTCTGCTTGTGATTGTAGCGCTCGTATCCGGGATCGCCGGTGTTGATGTCACGCGGCAACTCGCCATTTGGATTGGGCAGAACCGAACCATAAGCGGGCACACCCGAATAGCCGCCGCCCGAAGGCGAGCGCTGGTACGCCGCGAGCAGCGTCAGGCTTGTCTGCTGGGTCGGTGCGAAGGTGACCATGGGGCTGACATGATAGCGTTCGCTGAACGTCCCCTGCGTCAGTCCGTCGCCCTTCTGCCAGCCGCCGACGACGCGGAACAGTAGCCGTCCGTCACTGTCGAGCGGCTGGTTGACGTCCGCCACCGCGCGCAGCGTGTCGTAATTGCCCGCCTGCAGCTCGACCCGGCCGAACGCCGTCGCTTCCGGCAGCTTGCTGACCAGATTGACGAGCCCGCCAGGGGTCGAGTTGCCGTAAAGGACCGAGGCCGGCCCCTTGACGATGTCGATCCGCTCGACGCGGTTGAAGTCGATCTGCGGCGTCGAATACGGCCCCGCGATCAGCCGCATCCCGTCCTGATAGACGCCCGGCGCGAAGCCACGCAGGATCAGCTGGTCATAGCGCGTGACCATGCCGCCGCGCTGGTTGGGGGAGACCCCCGCGACATAGCCCAGCGCCTGGTTGATCGACTGGGCGTTGCGCAGCGTCAGCTCCTCGCCGTCGATCACCGTGATGCTCTGCGGCGTCTCCATCAGCGGCGTGTCGGTCTTGGTGCCCGATCCGGTCCCCTTGATGTTCACGCCGGTGATCACGACGGTATCGCCGCGCCCGTCTTCCGCCTCTTCGCCCTCATTCGCTACCGCAAGCGCCGGCATCGCCAGCGCACAGGCTAGCAGCGCCGGGCGCGACAGACCCTTGAACAATTTTCCGGAACCGCGTGCGAACACCATCTTGCACCCCTGCTAATGATAACAATTCGCAGGAGCGGTTAGTCGGCAACGCGCCATGTTGCAAGCGCGAAAGGAAGGCACAGCCTACACTTGCACCTGAGTTGCCTGGAGAGACGCGCGGAAGCGGAAACCGGCCCCGCGCGCCCGGCGTGGATCAGCGCCGCTGCGGCAGCGCGTAGGCGATCACATGGTCGCCTCGATCGGGCGATTCACGCGCCCCGCCGGCAAAGGCGATGACATATTGCCGCCCGGTCTTCGGCGAGACATAGGTCATCGGCGTGGTCTGGGTGCCGACGGGCAGCCGCCCCTTCCACAGCTCACGCCCGCTCGCGGTGTCGAAGGCGCGGAGGTAGAAGTCGAGCGTGCCCGCGAAGAAGACGAGGCCCGAGCTGGTCGAGACCGGCCCACCGACCGATGGCATGCCGACCGGAATGTTCATCCCCATGCGGATGCCCGCCGGACCGGTATCGCGCACCGTGCCCAGCGGCACCTGCCATGCGATCTTGCGCGTCTTGAGGTCGATCGCCGTCAGCGTGCCGTAGGGCGGATCCTGACATGGCACCCCGAGCGGCGAGAGGAAGCTGACCTTCGCCGCGCCATAGGGCGTGCCGGTCTGCGGCGAAAGCCCGTCGTGCGAAGCGGCGGCGCCCGCCCGGTCCGCCACCGCACGCGGGACGAGTTGCACGCGATGCGCCGAGCGGGTGTCGTTGACGATCAGGTAGCCGCGGCGCTCGTCGATCGTGGCGCTGCCCCAGTTCATGCCGCCATAATAGCCGGGCCATTGCAGGCTCGGCGTCAGCCCCGGCGGGGTGAAGTCGCCAGCGTAGCGCATCTTGCGGAACTGGATGCGGCACCACAGCTGATCGAAGGGCGTGATACCCCACATCTTCGCCTCGCTCAGCGGCTCGACACCGATGGCGGGCATGCCGATCGAATAGGGTTGGGTCGGTGCAGTCCGATCTCCCGCGACCGCCCCTTGCGGCACCGCGCGCTCCACCACCGGCGTGAGCGGCTGTCCGGTGCGGCGATCGAGCACGAAGGTCTGGCTGCGCTTGGTCACCTGGATCAGCGCCGGGACGATACCGCCCCGGCCATCGGGCATGTCGAACAGCGCAGGCTGGGCCGGTACGTCATAGTCCCAGATGTCGTGATGCACCGTCTGGAACTTCCAGCGTTCCTTCCCCGACTCCATGTCGAGCGCGACGATGGAGGAGGAATAGGCCTCGGCCTCCTTGCTGCGGTGCCCGCCGAAAAAGTCTGGGGTCGCGTTGCCGGTGGGCAGGTAGACCAGCCCCAATGCCTCATCCACCGCGGGGGTCGACCAGACGTTCGGCGTGCCGCGCGTATAGCTTTGCCCGGCGGGCGGCAGACCGGTGATTGCGGGATTGCCGAGATCCCAGGCCCAGACAAGCGCGCCGGTCATCGCGTCGAATGCGCGAACCACGCCCGAAGGCTCGTTCACCTCGACATTGTCGAGCACCCAACCGCCGACGATCACCTTCCCGCGCGCGACGGTCGGCATCGATGTCTGGAAGTAGAAGCCCGGCTTCACTTCCCCCATGCCCTGTTTGAGATCCACGACTCCGCCGGTACCGAAGCCGGAGCAGAGCTGCCCCGTTTTCGCATCGAGCGCGATCAGCCGCGCATCGATCGTGGTCAGCAGGCTCCGTTCGGCGCATTGAACCGGGGCGGCATCGGCGGGTGCGGCCGCGACCTTGTGATAGGCGACGCCGCGGCACCGCTGCCATAGCGGCGAGCTGGCCTTGGGATCGAACTTCCAGCGCTGCTTCCCTGTATCGGCGTCGAGCGCGAAGACGATATTATGCGGGGTGCAGACATAGAGCGTGTCGCCGATCTGCATCGGCGTATTCTGGTTCTCCGCCCCGGCATGGGGCGGGCCGCCGGTCGGGACATCGCCGGTGCGGAAGGTCCAGGCAACCTCAAGCTGCCCCACATTTTGCGGCGTGATCTGATCGAACGGCGCAAAACGGGTGCCCGCCAGCGTGCGGCCATAATATTGCCAGTCCGTCCCCTGCCGCGCTGCGAGCGGCGCTGGGACGGGCGCGGCCATGGCCTCGACCAGCGGCTTCGCGGTGAACGCACGCACCCCGGTTCCGACAAGGGCAAGTCCAAGCAACCCGGCCAAGCCGTAGCGTGCGGCGTTGCCGGGCCGCCACCCGCGCCCCGACAGCCAGGGCAGGACGAGCAGGACGACGATGGCGATCACCGCCGGCGCGACCAGCCGCGAAACCAACGGCCAGAAGTCCAGGCCCACCTCGGCCAAAGCCCAGACGACGGTTCCGGCGAGAACCAGCGCATAGACCGCCGCACCGGACAATCGCCGGATGGCGATCAGCACCCCCGCGACGATCAGCCCGATGCCCGCCATCGCGAAATACCAAGATCCGCCCAGCGCGATCAGCCAGACGCCGCCGGCAAGGCACCAGCCCCCGGCCAGAACCATGATCGCACCGAGAACGGCCAGCCCGATCCGGGCCGACAATGACACGGGTTTCGTCTGCATGGCTCTGTTCTCCACAGCCTGGTGGAGAACAGTCTGTCATCGGGCCGCACGCGACGCAATGCCGCGCCGGCATGCGCGTCTTCAGCGCGCCGCGGCAGCGGGCTGACTGACGCGCACGATCGTCAGGTTGCGCTCGCGACCGTCGCGGTCGGGCCACAGGATCTGCTGTCCCTCCCCCAGTCCGATCAACCCGGCGCCGATCGGTGTGAGGATCGAGATGCGACCGACGGCGATATCCGCGTCCTGCGGCCAGGCAAGCGTCACGGTGCGCGTGACGCCGCTGGCTTCGTCGCGAAACTCGACCTCGGCCCCCATCGTCACCACGTCGGCCGGCATCGTCGCGGCGCGGTGAGTCTTGGCCCGTGTCGTCTCGCGCAGCAGCAACTCGCTGACCTGCGGCATCGCGGTCTCGATGTTCAGCGCCAGCTCCGAAAGCCGCTCGGCTTCGGTATCGATCATATGGATTTGCGGCCGCGTCCGGGCCGCGCGCGTTGCGCTCATTGTCATTTCTCCTGAAGACGGAACACGCCCTTCCCGATGGAAAGGCGGTGCGGATCACCGATCCTTGCCCCGAGCTCCTCGGGACATGCCGGTGGAGAGCCCGGGGCTAGACGCCCGCCAGGAGTTGTCCCGCATGGGTGCGGTATCGCCGCCGATGTTCGGAACAAGACATGCCGTGACGATGTGCGTCCGCGCCCGCGAAGTCAAACCATCCGGCATGTTCGGAGAGAAAAATGGTGACCCCGGCGCGATTCGAACGCGCGGCCCTCAGATTAGGAATCTGATGCTCTATCCTGCTGAGCTACGGAGTCACTCGACGCCCCAATAACCAGCTTTCGAAAGCGCCGCTAGTTGCGCTGTTCGGGCGGAACCACCGGCAGTGGAAGCGGCGCGACGGCCACGCCCTCCTCGATCAGCGCCTTGGCTTCTTCGACGCTGGCCTGGCCGTGGATCGGGGCGTGTGCCTCTTCCCCCAGATGCATCGCCCGCGCCTTGTCGGCAAAGGCGACGCCGACCCATTTGGAACCTTCGAGCATCTTCGCCTGCGCCTCCGCGAGTGCGGCCATCAGCTGCCTGGGATCCGGCTTGCCGGTCGGGGACGCTTCACTGCGACGGTTACTCTTGGCGGTCACGTTGGGCGCCATCACCGCTTTGTCGATCGCACTGTCGCCGCACATCGGACAGGCGATCAGCGCGCGCTCGCGCTGGCTTTCGTAATCGGCGCTCGATCCGAACCACGCCTCGAACACATGGCCCGCACCGCATTTGAGGTCGAAGACGATCACGGCACGATCTCGACGGGCGGGATTGCGCGACGATGGTTGAGCGCGGGAACCCGCGAACGCACGTCCGCGACGCGCGCCGGGTCGATCTCGGCAAAGCCGAGGCCTGCACCCTCACCCATGTCGAGCAACACCTCGCCCCAGGGGTCGATGGCCAGGCTGTGGCCATAGGTGGCGCGGCCATCCTCATGCTCGCCGGTCTGCGCGGCGGCGATGACATGCACTCCCGCCTCGATTGCCCGCGCGCGCAGCAGCACATGCCAGTGCGCCGCGCCGGTCGGACGGGTGAAGGCCGCGGGCACCGCCAGCAGGGTCGCGCCGGCATCGGTCAGCGCACGGAACAGGTCGGGGAAGCGCAGGTCGTAGCAGATGGCGAGGCCGAGCTTGCCCAACGGCGTTCCGACCACTGCAGCGCCCGCGCCCGGCGCATAGGCATCGGATTCGCGCCAGCGCTCGCCGGTCGGCAGATCGACGTCGAACAGATGCAATTTGTCGTAGCGCGCGCGGATTTCACCCGCCCCGTCGATCACGAAGCCGCGATTGACGAAACGCCCGTCATGCTCGCCTTTCAACGCCAGCGATCCCAGATGTACCCAGACGCCGTGTCTTGCTGCCGCCTCGCGCACCGCGGCGAGCACCCGATCCTCGCTTTCGGAGACGATGTTCGCCGCCGCACGTGCGCGCTGACGGTCGAGCAGGCCCGACATTTCCGGCGTGAACAACATCCCCGCGCCGCCTGCCGCCGCCTGCGCCACAGCGTCGGTCATCGTGCGGGCGTTGGCGAGCAGGTCGATCCCGCTCGTCATCTGAAGGATCGCAGCCTTCATCGGTCGAGCAGCGCGTCCAGCCTGCCCTCGCGCTCCAGCGCCGCCAGATCGTCCGATCCGCCGATATGTGCACCGTCGATGAAGATCTGCGGCACCGTGGTGCGGCCATTGGCACGCTGGATCATCTCCTCGCGCTTCGGCCCGCCCATCGTCAGGTCGAATTCCTCGTAATCGGCGCCCTTGCTGTCGAGCAGAGCCTTCGCGCGCGCGCAATAGCCGCAGAACGCCTTGGTGTAGATTTCGATCTTTGCCATCGCCTTCCGAGGTGAGAGCGCGGCGGCCGCTTGTCAATCGGCGGCGTCGGGATCGAGCACGCGTGCCCAGCACAATATCGTCACCTTCGCCGCCCCCGCGCGCTTCAGGATGCGCACGCAGGCGTCGGTGGTGGCACCGCTGGTATGGATGTCATCGACCAGCACCACCGCGCGATCCCTGAGCAGGTCGCGCGCGCCGGGCGCCGCCGCGAACGCCCCCGCCACCGCCTTTGCCCGCCCGCGTGCGCCCAGTCCGCGCAGCACCGGGGTCGCCTTGACACGACGGAGCATGCCGGCCTCGACAGGCACCCCCGATCGTCGCGACAGCGCCTGCGCGATCAGCGCCGCCTGATTGAATCCGCGGCCCCAGATACGCCAGCGGTGGAGCGGCACGGGGATCAGCAGTTCGGCGTCTTCGGGCATCAGGCGCGCCATCAGCCCGGCGGCGGTGGCGGCATAGGCGGTGCGCCGGCCATATTTGAGTTTGAGCACCAGCGCGCGTGCTGCCGGACCATAGGCGACCGCTGCACGCACGCCGTCATGCGCGGGCGGCGTGGAAAGGCACGGGCCGCATTGCGCCTCGGGCCCACGATCATAGTCGAAGGGCAGATTGCAGGTGGCGCACCACGGTGGCGCGACCAGCGTCAACTGGCCCCAGCAAGCGACGCAGAAGCGGTGGTCCGCATCGACCACCTCGCCACAACCCGGACAACGCGGCGGGAGCGCCAGCGCGACGAGTTTCAGGACTGGCGCGGCTACCCCCAATCGCGTTCCCCCACAGCCTGCTTGTCGCGCGCCGGGGAACGCGGCACAAGCCGCGCCGTGACCGCCACGACTCCCCCCGAAATCTTCGATCGGGCCCGCCGCCGCGCCCGCCGTGACCGCGCCGCGCCGCGCTTCTCCGATGCGTCCTTCATCCGCGACTGGATGCTCGAAGGGATTGGCGAGCGGCTCGATGCGGTACGGCGGGAGTTCGCGGACGTTCTCGATCTCGGTTGTTTCGACGGCGCCTTCGTGCCGCCGCCGGGCGCACGGGTGACCCGGGTCGACGCCGGCGCGCGCTTTTCCGCGATGGCCGGCGGCCGGCAGGGCGACGAGGACCAGCCGCATTTCCCCGACGCCAGCTTCGATCTCGTCATCGCCGCGGGCAGCCTCGATACGGTCAACGATCTGCCCGGCGCGCTCACGCTGATTCGCCGCACATTGCGCCCCGACGGCCTGTTTCTCGGCGCATTTCTGGGTGGAAATACGCTCTCGACCTTGCGCTCGGTGCTGCTGGAGGCCGAGGCTGAACGGCCTGCCGCGCGCGTGCACCCGCAGGTGGATGTGCGGGCGGCGGGCGACCTGCTCGTCCGCGCGGGATTCGCGCTCCCGGTCGCGGATGTCGAAGATCTCAACGTCCGCTACGCCAGCCTGTTCGATCTGGTGCGCGATCTGCGCGGCATGGCGGGGACAAGCCTGCTGCCGTCCTCGCCCCCGCTCACGCGGGCCACGGTCGCCCGCGCGGCCGCCGGGTTTGCGGCACGCGCCGATGCCGAGGGACGCACGACCGAGCGCTTCGACGCGATCTTCCTGACCGGCTGGGCGCCCGATCCGTCGCAGCCCAAGCCGGCGCGCCGCGGCTCGGCCACAGCATCGCTCGCCGCGGCACTCAAGCCCGGACCCTAGATCAACGCCTCCAGCAGCCCGATCAGCGGCTTGTCGGCAGGCGGCATCTCCAGCCGGTGCAGCTCTAGCGGACGCACCCATTTGAGCGCTGTGGCATGGTGCGCCTGCGGCACCCCGCTCCATTTGCGCAAGGCGTAGAGAAGCAGCAGCAAATGCCGGTCGCCCAGCGACTCGCTGGCGAAGGTCGCGGGGGCAAGGCAGGCGCTTTCGACACCGATGCCCAGTTCCTCCTCCAACTCGCGGCACAGCGCCGCTTCGGGCAGCTCGCCCGGATCGACCTTGCCGCCCGGAAACTCCCACAGGCCCGCCATCGGTTTGCCCGGCGGGCGCTGCTGCACCAGCACCCGGCCATCGCCATCCACCAGCGCCGCAGCGACCACCATCAGCAGTCCGCGCTTCGTCGTCTCCGGATCGGAGTCGTTCGTAATCGGCATCGACATTTCGTTAATCTTGTTTCCCTAGTTTCCAGTAATCGCAATCGGACAAGGCTGTACGGATGCAAGTGCCGACAACACTTACCCGCCGTTTATTGCGTTGCCGTCGTGCGGCAACAGCAGTCGAATACGGCCTGATCCTGGCTCTCATCGTGCTCGCGATGATGTCCGCTCTCCTTGGCCTGGCCGATGTCACCACCGGCATGTGGACCAATGTCAGCGACGCCGTACAGGGCAAGCGCTGAATTCTCGCGACCCCGTGCGTCTAAGGTCTTTGTTAACTTCCGCCCCGTAATTTCGGCCTTGCTGGACTCGGGCTTTACCCGCGGACAGCCGGGTAACTGAAGCTTGTGAACAGGATGGAGACCGGTATGAAGACGATCCGCAAGATTTTTGGCAACAAGAAGGGCGCCACCGCAATCGAGTACGGCCTGATCGCCGCTCTGATCGCCGTCGCCGCGATTGCCGCTATGCAGGGCCTGGGCAACCAGCTCACCAAGACCTTCACGAACGTTTCGTCGAACATGAAGGCTGGCTAAGCCGAGTTCGAATCGAACGAACGAAAACGGGGCGGCGGACTTACGGGTCCGCCGCCCTTTTTCGTTGCCGGTCGTTTCAATTGTCAGGCGCGGCCCATCGCCAGGAACTTGGCGCGGCGGCCCTGACGCAGCGTCTGCGCATCCTGCCCGGCCAGCTCGCCCAGCGCGCGCTCGATCGCATCGCCCAGCGCGTCGATCGCCGCATCGCGGTCGCGGTGCGCGCCGCCCAGCGGTTCGGGGACGATCGTATCGATCACGCCCAGCTCCTTCAGGTGCTGCGCAGTGATCTTCATCGCCTCTGCCGCGTCCGCCGCCTTGTCGGCGGTACGCCACAGGATCGAGGCACAGCCTTCGGGTGAGATCACCGAATAGACGGCATGTTCCATCATCAGCACGCGGTTGCCCGCGGCCAGCGCCACCGCGCCGCCCGAGCCGCCCTCGCCCAGGATCGATGCAACCAGCGGCACGCCGGCATTCAGGCACGCCTCGGTCGAACGGGCGATCGCCTCGGCCTGCCCACGCTCCTCGGCCTCCATGCCCGGAAAGGCGCCGGAGGTGTCGACCAGCGTGATGACGGGAATGCCGAACTTGCCGGCCAGCTCGACCAGGCGGATCGCCTTGCGATAGCCCTCGGGCTTGCCCATGCCGAAATTATGCTTGAGGCGGCTGGCGGTATCGTCGCCCTTCTCGTGCCCGATCACCATCACGCGCTGCCCGCGGAAACGGCCAAGGCCGCCCTGGATCGCGGCATCGTCGGCAAAGGCGCGGTCGCCGCCCAGCGGCATGAAGTCGGTGATCAGTCGCGCAACATAGTGCTTGAAGTGCGGCCGCTCCGGATGGCGGGCGACCAGCGTCTTCTGCCACGGGGTCAGGCGCGCATAGGCATCGCGCAGAAACTTGTCCGACTTCGCCTGAAGCTTCGCGACTTCGCTGTCGATATCGACCTCGCCGCCGGCCGCGGCATCGCGCAGTTCGTCGATGCGAGCCTGAAGCTCCGCAATCGGCTTCTCGAATTCGAGGAAAGTAGCCATCGCGGCGCCCTATGCCCCCTCTTTGCTCACGTCAACGCGCCCGGTGGCTTGGGCGGCGATCTTGGGCTTGTCCGCCAGCGGGTGCCGTTCGTTGACAAGCTGCACCAGCCGGCTGCTGTCGACATGGGTATAGATCTCGGTCGTGGCGATGTCGGCATGGCCCAGCATCGCCTGCAGCGCGCGCAGATCCGCCCCGCCCTCCAGCAGATGCGTCGCGAAGGCGTGGCGCAGCACGTGCGGGCTGACCCGGTCGGGCGGAATGCCCGCCTCGGCCGCGATGGCGCGGATCATCTGGTAGAGCCGCACGCGGCTGAGATGCGCCTTGCCCGAAGGGAAAAGCCATGGCCGCCCGGCGTCGACATGGTCGCGCCATGCCGCAACCGCGGCGCGCGCGCGGTCGGACAGCGGCACCAGCCGTTCGCGCCCGCCTTTCCCCTTCAGGATCAGATACGGCTTGTCGGGCTGCACGGCATTGCGCGGCAGCGACACCAGTTCGGTCGCGCGCAGGCCCGATCCGTAGAGCAGCTCCACCAGCGCCAGCAGCCGAAGGTCGCGTGGATCGCTCGGCTCGCGCTCGATTCGGCTCTGGATCGCCGCGAACAGCCGGTCGACATCGGCAGCGGACAGCGTCTTGGGCAAGCCTCGCGCGCTCCCCGGACGCGGCAGCGCCGCGCCGGGATCGTCGGCGCGAAGCCCCTCATCGGCAAGGAAGGCAAAGAAACGCCGTAGCGCTGCGGACTTGCGCGCAACGGTGGCGCGCGACAGGTCGCGCCACGCGTGGGCAAGCTTCTCGATCCCGGTCCGATCCGCATCCGCCAGCCCGTTCGCCAGCACCGTCGAGGCAAGCCGCAGGTCGGTGCCATAGGCGTCGATGGTGTTGGCGGAAGCCCCCGCCTCCGCCGCCATCATCTCGAGAAAGCGCTCGATCAGCGCGCGGTCTTCGCCCGCGCTGGTCAAGTCCGCGTGATCGCCTCGACGGCGATCATCCGCGCATAACCGCCCAGCCCGACGCGGTTGAGCGCGCGGGTGATGTGGTAGAGCGCCTCGGGCGACACGCCCGCCCAAACACGGGTCTGCATCCCCACCGCCGCCAGCAGCACCACTGTCCCCGGCTCGCCCCGCTGCGCCGCTTCGTCGATCGCCCGGGTCCAGGCGTTCGCCGCCTCGAAATTGACGTTCGCGCCGCGCATCAGCTGCGCGCCATCGCCTTCCGAAACACGCCCGGCGCCCGCCATCGCAGCCGCATAGAGCGCCGCATTGTCACCGCGATAGGCGCCCGCGTCCCCGGCCGATACCGGACGGCCCGACGGATCGGCGAGCAGCAGCAGCGCCGCCCCCTCGCTCCCGCGTTCGGCCACGCCGCGCCAGCGCAGCGCCGCGCGGTCCAGCCCCGCGCTGAGCATCGACGCGATCAGCCGGTCGGCATCTCCGCGCAGTGCCGCATCGGGATTGAGCCGGGCCGCGGCACGCGCGGTCAGGATCAGGCGGCTGTAGCGCGTGCCGGGGCTTTGCGCTTCATCCCACAGCCCGCGCATCCGCTCGACCCGCTCGGCCGGAGTCGCCGCGGTAAAGGACGCGCGCAGGTCGCGTGCGACCGCCACTTCGGTGGTTGTCGCGTCTTCCTGCTCCTCGATCTCGCCATAGAGGTCGGTCAGCGCCTGGCTCGAGAACACGCCCTGCCCCGCCGCGGCCTCCGCCGCCGCGATGCGGTCGCGCCAGCCCAGCATCGGCGCGGTCGCGCGCCAGTAATTCACCTGCGGACCGACGGTGCCATAGAGTTCGGCCGGGATGTCGGTGCCCGAAGCGACCGCCAGACCCCAGCGCCACGCGCTCAGCTGATCGACGGCATTCCATTCGATCGTCACGGCGCGGCGGCCCGACACGCCCATGCCCACCACCTTTTCGGCGAGCAGCAAGTCGATCGAGTTGTTCATCCGGCGCCGCGCAGTGTCGATTGCCAGGCCGGCCCGGTTGGGGTCGCCCTCCAACCCCGCGCAGATCGCTTCGGCAAAGCGCCAGTTGCGGTCCGGCACGCTGCGCAGCGCAGGCGCGACCATCGGGCACATCCCGCCCGGATCGGCGGTGGCGAGCATCGCCTGCATGCCGATCTGGAACAGCTTGGGGGAATAGTTCGCGATATCGACCGACTGTACCATCGCCCGGGCGGCATCGGCCTCGCCCATGCGGATCAGCAGCCATGCCCGCTCGGCGGCGAAGTCCGCGCCGTTGAGGCCGGCGGGGGTATCGACCCGCGACAACAATGCGCGGCGCAGGCCGATCGACAGCCAGCGCGAAGCGACCGGCGCCTCGAGCCGCCGCATCAGCGCCTGCAGGAAGCCGCCATCGGCGCGGCCGAACGCATTGGCGGGCAGTCCGTCGCTCGCGGGCGAGGACGGCCCCACCCGCGCCAGCGAACGCTTGGCGAAATCGGGTAATTCGTAGCGGGCGACCACCGCGTAATCGATCTCGCCCGGCACCGCGGTCGGCGTCGCTCCGGGTGTGGGCAGCGGTAATGGCGCGCCGGGCAGCGGGCTCGCGACGATCGCCGGGGTGGCAGCAGGACGCGGCGCGCCCGGCTGCGCCGGTGCGGGCGCCGGGGCCGGCGCAGC